>Ga0116219_10000006_pt1 | contig 236404 bp, 228 predicted proteins | sample Sb_taG_4_FD_91019 | JGI IMG/M metagenome (GOLD analysis project Ga0116219, IMG submission 91019) | Peat soil microbial communities from Weissenstadt, Germany - Sb_50d_6_BS metaG | ecosystem: Environmental > Terrestrial > Soil > Wetlands > Peat | place: Germany: Weissenstadt | collected... | reverse complement strand
TAGCGCGCCGGTATGCTCACGTGCTGCTCCTTGCCCCGCGTATCGGTAAAGCGCAGATCCGCCCACTTCACCTCCTTCTCCTTGATCATCTTCACCACATCGCTTGAACTCATACCGCCTCCGGTAGGCCGGGGACAGGCAAGCGTGTCCCGGCTTTTTTTAAGGACCCATCACAGCAGGCTCAGAACTTGTAGATAGCTTCAAGGCTAGGCCGTGCCAAGGCAAGCCTAATTCCTTGAATTAATACGATTTCTTAGCGGGTTCTTAACGCTTTTGGGCTGAAATCGCGTGCGCCGGTATGTAAGCAACCGCTGGTCAGTCACTGCCCATCGGTGGCGCGTCGACCCCTTGACGATCGGCGCTCCTGCGTGCATGCGGCCGCAGCATGGCGTGATAACGCATTTTGAAACAGCTCGCTTTCCGTGGCTCGTCTGGGCCCACTGCGCCGATCACTGAAATGCTTGTATTTGCACTTGCACGATTTGGGTAGCGTGCAGCCTTGCAGCGGTAGGGGCGGCGCCTGGCTCGACAGAAAACGTGTCTGCCGCAAGAAGATGGATGCCCGGCAGCAGGACGCCCCCGTGCTGATTGCGACGGCATGCCAGGGGTTCGTGACATGCACATGCTCGATAGCCCCCGCGCGAGTGCCAGCGCGCTGGATCTCGTTCACTTTCCGTCGTCGCCTGAACCAGGAAAATATTCTTTTTATCGCCACGAACCCGCCTTTCGATGTGGGCAGCGCAACAACCCCGTGCGATACAACAAGCTTGCTCGTCCTAGAGACGATAGCACCGGCAGCCGGTGTCAGGCATCCGTTTCGTCATCTTTTATGCCTCCCTTGCTGCTCCATGGGTGCCGGTGCAAGCTCGCGCGCATCCCCGTCAGGGACCCCGGACCTGCGCGGGCGCGACCGCGTTCCTCTACAGCCACTGCAAATCGGCGCGCACCAGCAGTTCACGCAGCGCCAGTTCACTGACCGACTGCGAACGGGAGCGAACGCTAAGTTTGCGTTTGGCATGTTCGACATAATAATGCACGGTGGTCGCGGAGAGTTTGAGGATCGCGCCGATCTGCGCGTCGGTCTTGCCGCACGACACCCAGCGCATGGTCTGCAATTCACGCCGTGTCAGCTGCTTGGCGGCATCGATTTTGTTGCCGTATAGGGCTTTGCCGCGCTGGTGCGCCGCATGCGCCAGCGCGAGCAGCAGCGCGCGATCGGTGGCGCTGAGTGTCACCGCGCCACCGGAAAATGAGACCAATCCGAGGAAGCCACCGGGCCCGTGGATTGGCGCCGCCAGGCCTTCCTGCCAGCCCGTTGGCGACCCGTCTCGATGACGTCGCGGACCGCCTGCGGCAGATCGCCCTCGGCCCACAGCTCGCTCCAGCTGAGCGGCGACATGCGTCGGCGGGTTTCATGCACCAGCGGCTCATCGGCAAATACCTTCTCGAGATATACGCCGGTCCATCTATCGGACCAGTTGCCGAAATTGAAACGGCCGCCGACCTTATCCCCCGAACCACGAGAGCCCCGATCATCACAGTGGGCAGTCCCAAGGCTGCGAACACGGCACTCGTGGCTGCGGCCAGTTCGCCGGCAACGTGGATGCCAGGCAGATGCTACAGAGAATTCTGCAATCGCTCGAAATGACGGGCTGCCATTGACCGGCACGCTCGGCTGATAGCACCGCACCTGAAGATTCCAAGCCGGGATCGCATAATGAACCGGGCATGGTATGCGCCGCTCTGTTCGAATTCCTCCGGCACCGACTCGCGTTGGGTTAGTCCCCAGCTAGAGGTAAACGATTATCAGCACACACTCCGCAATCTGTCAGCTTGTTGACGATGACGGAGATGTCGTCGTCGATGCTAAGAATTCGGATCGGCGCGCCATCAGCGTCGCGTTGCAAGGTCGAGCAACTGGCAGTGGTCAAACGCGTGCCATCGCGCTTGAACTGAATCGATTCGCCTTCCCACCGGCCTTGACGCTGCAGCGTGGCGTTGATCTGCTCGATGGGTTCGAAGAACTCCGTTTTCAGCGCTCCATCCTTGGTCCGACCCAGCACCTCGCTGCTGAGCCAGCCGTACATGAGCTCGGCTCCATGATTCCAATACAGGATCTGGTCATGCATATCGCGCGCCATGACGGCGTGCTGCGCAAATCCGAGGAACGCGGCCTGTTCGGCGACGACGGCGGCCTGCTGCTCGAGGGCCCTGGTACGTTCAGCCAGCTCCGCCGTGCGCGAGGCCAACTCGCGTTCCAGCGTCTCGCTATGCTTGCGATAGTAGTCGCAATGGGCCTTGAGGCGTATCAGGTTCCTGGCGCGCAAACACAGTTCAGCGCGGTTCACCGGTTTTGTCAGGAAATTCTCGGCCCCGGCCAGCAGCCCGAGCATCTTGCCGTCTTGATCGTCTCGGGCCGTGATCATGATGATGGGAATGTGCTTGGTGGCGCGGTTGCCCTTGATCTTGGCTGCCATCTGATAACCGTCCATGCCGGCCATCATGACATCGAGCAGGATGAGGTCGGGCGCACGCTGCAAAATCATGGCGAGCCCTTCCTCGCCGCTGGCCGCGCTCTGGATTTGAAAGCCTTCCGCCGCCAGCATGATCTGCAGCAAATCCCGGTTGCGCAGCTCGTTGTCCACGATCAGGATCCACGGCGAATGCTTAGCGACGTCAGGATTCATGTCCGGACCAATTCAGATGATTGCATCAGTTGAGCCGCGATGGTCGCCAAGAATTCCCGATATGCAAACGGCTTGGCAATGTAGCCATCACATCCCGCGGCTCGAATGCGCTCCTCGTCACCGGCCATCGCCAGAGCGGTGAGCGCGATGACCGGAATGGCACGCGTCGCGGCGTCCCGCTTGAGCAGCGCCGTGGCTTTGAGGCCGTCCAAGCCGGGTAGCTGAATATCCATGAGTATCAGGTTGGGTTGCTCCGCACGCGCCAAGGTCAGCCCGGCCTCAGCGTCCGTCGTGCTGAGCACGGTATGGCCGACCGACTGCAGCAGGAATGTCGCCAACGCCATATTGGCGGGATTGTCTTCGACGATCAGGATTCTTGCCATCTCAGGCGGCCAGTCGGCGCCCGGACATCGCGCGCCGTACTTCGGACGTAAAGAGGTCGGCGTCGAACCCGGCCTTCTGCATGATCGTCGCCCCATAGAGAGTGAGCTTGTCGCGGTCCTCGGCCGTGATGTGCTTGGCTGTGACCACCAGCACCGGGATGTTGGCGGTCTCGGGACGTTCCTTGAGCGCCGCCACCACATCGAAACCGTTCACCTCCGGCATCATCAGATCCAGCACGATCACGTCCGGCAGCTCCTGTAGGGCGATCTCGATCGCCTCGCGACCGCCGCGCGCACGCAGAACGGTACCGGCCATGCCTGCGACCAGCAGCGCGATCAGTTCCACCGCGTCGGGGTTGTCATCCGCCACGAGGAAAGTGAGTTTTTTGCCGTGCGGCGGCGGGAAGAGACTCAGACCGACGAGCGCCTCGTACAACTGCAGCCGGGAGATCGGCTTTTGCATGACCGCTGCCGCGCCGAGCGAGAAGCCCTTGTTGGCATCCGCGACGATCGAGAGGATCACGACCGGGATGCACCGCAACTCCGGCATCTGCTTTAGGCGACCGAGGAATTCCCAGCCGTCCATGCCCGGCAGCAGGATGTCCAGGGTGATCAGCGACAACGGCTGTTGTATTGCGAGCGCCAGCGCGGCTTCGGCGGAGTCGGCGTGCAGTACCTTGAAACCTTGCGCCTCCAGTTGTACGCGGATGAGCTCAGCGGCTTTGAAGTCGTCTTCCACCACCAGCGCGATACCTGCCGTCGCCACCGGTTTGATATGCCGGGCCGCCGGCGCTGTCGCGGTCGTGAGCACCTCTGCCTCAGTCGCGCGCAGCGGCAGCCAGACCGTAAAGCACGAGCCCTCGCCCACGGCACTTTCCACCGCCACCGCGCCACCGTGCAACTCGGCGAGCACTTTCACTACGGCTAACCCGAGGCCGGTGCCCTCGAATTTTCGCGACAGACCGGCATCGATCTGACTGAAAGGCTTGAACAGACGCTCCAGTCCTTCGGCCGTGATGCCAATGCCGCTGTCAGTGACGCTGATCTTGAGAAATCCCTCGAAGCCGTTGTCTGCCAACGGCAGACTCCAGCCCTTCCAGGGACCCGAGAGTTGACCCACGTCCTCACGAGCGACGCGTGCCATGCGCAGCGTCACCTGCCCGCCCTCGTTGGTAAACTTGACTGCGTTGGATAGCAGATTGTAGAGAATCTGTTTGACCTTGCGCGCGTCCGCGTTGATTGAACCCGCATCCTCGGCGGCGATCAGTTCCAGGCGGATATGGCGGGCGGCGGCCTTTTCTTTGACGATGGACAAGCTGTTCTCGAGCAGTGCCGCGACCTGTATCGGCTCGACGTCGAGCGCCATCTTGCCGGCTTCCACCTTGGACAGGTCGAGGATGTCGTTGATCAGCGAAAGCAGATGCTGGCCGCTGCTGAAGATGTCGCCGATGAAGCCTCGCTGCTGCAAGGTCAGCTCGCCGAGCAGGCCGTCCCGGAGCACCTCCGAGAAGCCGATGATGGCAACCAGCGGCGTGCGCAGCTCGTGTGACATGTTGGCGAGAAACTCAGACTTCATGCGGCTCGCGTCTTCCAGCTCGACGTTCTTCTGCACCATGGTTTGCTCAAAGCGCTTGAGCTCCGTGACGTCGCGCGCCGCTGCAATTACGCCTTGCAGGTTGCGATCCCGGTCGTGAAAGGTGCTCGCATTATAGGACACCACCGTGAGCGTGCCGTCCCTGGCGCGCGCGGTAAGCTCGTAATTGGTCACTTTGCCTTCGCTCAGCACGCGATTGATGCCCGCCTCGGCTCGGTGCGCATCGGTAAAGTGGTTTTTGAACGGCGCGCCGACCAATTCGTCACGCGTCCTACCGGTCAGCGCCTCGGTCTGCTTGTTGATGTCGGTGATGATGCCGCGTGGATCTGTGATCATCAGTGCGTCGATATTGGATTCGATTAGCGAGCGCGTGTAGAAGTGCTGATCCCGCAGCCGTTGATCGAGCTTCATCCGCTCCTCTTCGACCTGCTTGCGCGCGGTGTTGTCGGTACCGATCAGAAGATAGCCGATGACGGTGTCATTCGGGTCGCGCAGTGCAGTGACGGACACGACCGCCGGGAAGCGGCTGCCGTCCTTACGGAAATAGGTCAGCTCATAGATGTCCTCGATGCCGCGCGAGGCTTTGAACACCAATGCCTCAAAGCCGGGCGCGATGGGAGTCCCGAGTTCGACGCTCAACGCCGTGGCGCGCGCGATCACTTCCAGCGGATCCGATAAGTCGGCCGGCGTGAGCTTGTTCACGACGTCGGCGGCAGCGTAGCCGAGCATCCGCTCGGCGCCGACATTGAAAATCTGGATCACGCCCATCGCGTCAGTGGCGATGCTCGAGAAATTGGCGCTGTTGAATATCGCCCTCTGCAAGGCCCCGGTGATCAGCAGGGCATCCGCTTTGCCGGCGTCGATGTGAATATCAGGCGGCTCAGGTGTTCTTTTGACGCGAATCGACGATGTATCCGTATTCGCCCGCTCGCACACGCCCTTCGATACTCTGTCCATTCAACAACTTGGTCGGTGGCGCCCGTACCGTCTGTGCGATAGCGTACATAAAGAAAAGCAGGTGGCGCTAGGTTCCGCGAACTATCGGTCCGCCCTGGCCCTTGGGACTTAAGCGCACAGAGGCGGGCCGGGACGGGTAATCATTATTTGACATAAGACTTCCGGATCGCCTGCCACCGCCATGAACGCAGCATCGCATTGAGCACTTTGACGTCGGTGGCATAACGCTCGGGCACGCTCTGCAGATTCAAACGATAAATTTCCCGATTACGCATGATGATCACATCATCGTGAATATAAATGCGCGGATCGCCGGCGCATTGCACCCGCGTCACATACCGGCCGCCCGCCGCATGATCGATGGAGTAATTCGATGCCTGATCGCCGATCACCAGGTCGTGCAGCCGAATGGCATTGATATCGCGGCGGTGCACGCCTTCGGCGGTGATGTCGTAATAGACATCGTACGCGGCATCGACGCTCAGGTACGCGCGTGGCGTCCACGACAACACTATACCGAAGCCCCGTTCAGGTTCCCCGGAGCGCGTGTAGGCACTCAGTGCTGCAGGGATGGCGACCGAATAACCGTAGACCTGGTTGAGGTACTGCCCGGTATGCGCGTGATTCGGTGATTGATCGAATCCCGGCGGCGGCGCGGCGCCGCAGAACTCGCCTCGCGCACCAGCCGCGCTCGCCGCGCCGAGCACACAGGCGGCGACGCAGCTCCATGTGGAGGTTTCAGACGCCGTCACTTGAATCTCCTAATAATTCGTTCTGGAAATTACCCGAATCCATCCCCGGGCAGCAGTACACGTCGGGGCGGGTCAACCACGCGAGCCAATCAGCGTTGAACAATCATCGTCGCGCCAGACTTTGCTGGTCAGCCTTTGTCGCCAAGGGGCGACAATCATTTGAACTCCTTCGATTTTGGCACTAGCGTAGGATGATCGCGGCACGGCGGCGTAAGCCGACGCAGTTATTGTCGTAACAGGACAACGCTAAATCTCTCAAACCATGTCCGTCCCCGCAAAACTCAATGACGCCGGCGCCGGCGAGGCCGATGACGCGCTGCGCGCGCTCGTGAGTTCGATGCTCAGCGGCCGCTACAAGGAGAAGCTCTATCTCTCGCATGTGTCTGAGCTCTGTCGCGACGAGCCCGAGTCGGCCCCGGAGCTGCTCGGGCTAATCGACCGCTACTACCGCCTCGGCCGCATGCCGGCGGTGCAGTACCAGAAGGTCAAGGCAAAGATCGAGCAGGCGATGGGCACACGGCCCGCTGAAGCTGAGCTCGAGGACGAAAGCCCGAACGAAGACGATGTGGACTCCGAAGAATCAGTCACACGGGAGCTGCGCGCGGTTGACGCGACGACACCGCCGCCCGGAGCCACCGCACCGCCGCCCGCGGCCACCGCACCGCCGCCCGCGGCCACCGCACCGCCGCCCGCGGCCACCGCACCGCCGACCAGGGTGGCAGTCGACCCGCCAGCGGTCGTAGTAGCGCAAGCCGAGCCCGCGGCCGAGCCCGCGGCATCCCCCGAAGCGCCGTCAGCGCCGCAGCCCGCGGCGGCCGGCGCTGTCCACGTCACCCTCGGCATCGGTACAGTACTGCGCGATCGCTACGAGCTGCTACAGCTGCTGGGCCGCGGGGGCATGGCCTCGGTATACAAGGCCCGGGATCTGTATCGCACGAGCCTGGGCGTCGCGGACTGCTGCGTCGCCATCAAGGTCGTGCAGGCGCATCCGTCGCGGCCCGGCAGTGTCGACGCGCTCGGGCGCGAATTTCATAACGCCCAACGACTCTCGCATCCAAACGTAGTCAACGTCTACGACATCGACCACGAGGGCGACGCGTCGTTCTATTCGATGGAGCTGCTCGAAGGCGAGCGGCTCAGTCAGTTGGTCGAGCGTGCCGGCGGCCGGTTGCCGCGCCGCTACGCCCTCGCCATCATCCGCGACATCGGTGCCGCCATCGCGCACGCGCATTCGCGCGGTGTGGTCCATGCCGATCTCAAGCCGCACAACATCATGATTACCCGCGACGGCCACGTGCGCGTGCTCGATTTCGGCAGCGGTATCGTGAGGCCGGGCGAGCCCTGGATTTCCGAACTCTCTCCCGGCGGGAACTATCGTCAGGCGACTCCCGCCTACGCCAGTTGCGAGCAGCTTCAGGGTTGGTGCGCCGATCCACGCGACGATATCTACGCCCTTGCCTGCCTGGCGTACCAGTTGCTTGCCGGTAAGCATCCGTTCGATCAGCGTTCATCGCTCGTGGCCCGCGGACGGCGTATGCGTCCGCGACGGCCCGCCGCTATACGCGGCGACAGTTGGCGCGCCTTGCGGCGCGGTCTCGCCTGGAGTCGCGAGCAGCGCAGCATGACCATGGAAAAGTGGTTGGAGCAAATCGGAGTCGCCGAAGCCGCTGAGACCTTGCCGCCGTTGGCACGGCTCGCGGCCGCGCCGCCGCCGCGCCAGTGGCCGCAACGCGTTGCCGCCGCGGCCGTCGTGCTGTTCAGCCTCGGCCTGGCCGCATTCGCGATTGAGCGCCAGGCGGGCGTCGACTGGCAGCAGGCGCTGACCGGCGCTCAAAGTACCTGGGAGAGCGCCTGGCAGCAGTTGCAATCTACCTGGAACTCCACCGCACCGGCCGCGCCGGTACCCGAGCAGCCGGCTATCGCGCCAGTCACGCCGACGCCACTGGCTGCGGTCGCCGCGACGGCGAACACGGTCGTACCGGCGGCGGCGACGACGTATCGAGCCAGGTCCGCCCGCGTGGCGAGCATTACCGGAGCGCCGGCTGCCATCGCGGCCGCGGGGGTGGCGAACACGCCCGCCGTTGAAGCCAACTCACCGCGAGTGGAGTTTGCCGCCTCCGGCTACGATGTGTCCGGGAGCGAGCCTGCTGCGCGCATCGTGGTGCGACGACTCGGCAGTACCGATGGCGATATCAGCTTCAGCTGGTGGACCGAAGCGGCATCGGCCCAACCGGATGTTGACTACGCCTCGCTGGGACGGCGTATCGAACGGATTCCGAGCGGAGCGGAGAAAATCACGGTGTACGTGCCGATTATTTCCAATCCGCAGCGCAGCCGACTCAGTCAGTTCCACGTCGTCCTTGGCGCGCCAAATTCTGCCGGCGCTGCCGCGCCGAGCGCGCGAGCCACGGTAACAATCGATCGCGGCTACTAGAGGTCGTTCACAGGCTGGGTCACCGCCGCTACGGGGGTAGCGGCGTTGGCGAGCGCTCCGAGATCACCGAGATGAGACGATCCTGGTCGATCCGCGCAAGAAAACGGTGTTCGTGCGCCTGTGCGTGGAAGAGGACGCGCCCTCGTCGCAGGTGGTGCGGCGCCTGATTCGACGCTATATCGAGGAGCGTACCGGGCGGGTGTGGTCGCCGGCCGAGGACAGCGGCGAGGCGCCGCGCCGAGGGGCACGGCGCTGAATCGGGCCGCTGCCGTCCGAGCGGCCGTGGCAAGCCTCTCAAGGCGACGACGGCCCGCGCCATGGCGAGGCCCGATCGCGGCCGATATAATTCGTGCCCTGTCTTCATGGCCCTATGGTCCGGTGCCAGTCGCCGCACTGGGGAGCGGAATCGGGAGCGCCGTCATTGGCAAGCACATAGTCGTCCGCGAGATCTCGCGCCCGGGCCCGGCCGATCTCAAACTGCTAGGCGACTACGGCGTCGCCACGGTGCATGAAGCCCAGGGCCGAAGCGGCCTGCTCGCCTCTTACCTGCGCCCGATCTTCCGGCCGGTCTGCATCTCCGGCAGCGCCGTCACGGTGCTGGTGCCGCCGGGCGATAACTGGATGTTGCACGTCGCGATCGAGGTGTGTCGCCCCGGCGATGTGCTGGTGGTGGCGACCAGTTCGCCCTGCGAGGATGGTTATTTCGGCGACCTGCTCGCGACCTCGTGCATGGCGCGCGGCGTCAAGGGCCTGGTCATCGATGCCGGCGTGCGCGATATCGCCATCCTGACGCAGATGGGGTTTCCGGTGTGGTGCAAGGCCATTTTTGCCCAGGGTACGGTCAATGCCAGCCTCGGCGCGGTCAACGTGCCGATCATCTGCGCCGGCGCAAGGATTAAACCCGGCGATGCGATCGTCGCCGATGACGATGGCGTCGTCGTGGTCCGCCGCGCGCAGGCAGATCAAGTCGCCAAGGCAGCCGGCCGGCGGGTCGCGAACCAAGAGGATCAGCGCAAGCGGTTGGCGGCGGGCGAGCTGGGACTCGATATCCATCAGATGCGCGAGCGGCTCAAGGCTCTGGGGCTGGAGTACCGCTGAGCCCGCGCGCGCAGCGCGCCAGCTCCGCGGTGCTGCGGGCCGGGGCAATCCGGGTGACTGCGGCAACTGGCAAGCGCCGACGAAGTTATCCGGATACAGCCGGCAGGCGCGGTGGTGTAGCGGCGGTGGCAATCGATGATCATCGCCCCCTACTCCTTAGCTTTGCTGGAGGCTGTTCTCCAGCTTCGCCAGCGTCTGCATCGCCGTCAGGCACTGCGCCACGCTGGCGTTGGGCTCGCGCTGTTGCTTGATGGCGGCGAAGAATTCGCGATCCTGCAACTCGACGCCGTTCATCGACACATCGACTTTTGAAACATCGATCGGGCTGTTGTTGCCATCGAACAGATCGTCGTAGCGGCAGACATAGGTGCCCTGGTCGCAGATGTAGCGGAAGAAAGTTCCGAACGGTCCGTCATTGTTGAACGACAGCGACAGGGTGCAGATGGCGCCGGATGGCACCCGCAGGCCGATGCTCATGTCCATCGCGATGCCAAGCGTCGGATTGATCGGCCCCTGCAGGGCGTAGCACCGCAATGCCTGTTGACCGGTCTGATACTGAAACAGATCGACCGTGTGGCAGGCGTGGTGCCAGAGCAGATGATCGGTCCAGCTGCGCGGCTGGCCGAGCGCGTTCATGTTGGTACGGCGGAAAAAGTAGGTCTGCACGTCCATCTGCAGCACTCTGAGTTCGCCGGCCTGGATACGCCGGTGGATCCACTGGTGGCTCGGATTGAAGCGGCGGGTATGCCCGCCCATAGCCACGAGGCCGGTCTGCTGTTGCGTCTTGACCACCCGCTCCGCATCGGCGAGCGAATCGGCGATCGGAATCTCGATCATGACGTGCTTGCCGGCGCGCAGGCACTGGACCGCCTGCTGCGCATGCACCTGCGTCGGCGAGCACAGCAATGCCGCCTCCACGCCGGGCTGCGCCAGCGCCTGCGCCAGATCCATCGTGCAATGCGGGATCTTCCATTTCTTGGCGACCTCGGCGGTGGACAGCGGGTCGCGGCTGACCAGCGAGAGCACTTCGATGCCGTCGATCTTCGACATCGCCTCGAGGTGTTTGGCGCCGAACGCTCCGGCACCGGCGAGGATGACTTTCATGTGATTGCAGGCATCAGACGGAGTCTACAGATTCTCGAGTGACAGATGTCCGACCGCAGTATTGGAGGCCGGCACGTAATAGAAGCGCTGTACGCTACGAACATTGTCGTCCAGCGCGCCGCGCATAATCAACCACATCACCAGTTCGATGCCCTCGGAGCTCGCCTCGCGCAGATACTCCAGATGCGCGGCCCAGATTGAAGCAGCGGTTGCCCGTCGGCGCCGGGTACTGCACCGCGATCACCGCCGGCGGGATGAGGCGGCAGGGTCAGGCCTGCGGCTGACCGAAAACCAGCGACAGCGGCACGGTCAAGCCCTGGTCGACGTCCATCCTGCTGCTACGGGATAAACACCCAGTCGCGGTCGATCATGCCGGCGATGCGTAAATGGCCGATGACCTGCTCGGCCCCCTGCTCGGCGCTCACGCGGCCGGTGTCGATGTGCATCTCTGGATTCTCCGGCGGCTCGTACGGCGAATCGATGCCGGTGAAATTGCGGATCTTGCCGGCGCGCGCCTTGCGGTACAGGCCCTTGGGATCGCGTGCTTCGGCTACTTCGAGCGGCGTATCGATAAAGATCTCGAAGAACTCTCCGGGACCGAGCAGCGAGCGCGCCAGCCGCCGCTCCGAACGGAACGGCGAAATGAATGACACCAGCACAATCAGTCCAGCGTCGGTCATCAGCCGCGCCACCTCGCCCACCCGGCGGATATTCTCGACGCGATCGGCATCGGTGAAGCCCAGATCGCGGTTGAGCCCGTGGCGGATGTTGTCGCCGTCGAGCAGGTAGGTGTGGCGCCCCATGCCGAACAGCTTCTTTTCGACCAGATTGGCAATGGTGGACTTGCCCGCGCCGGACAGTCCGGTGAACCACAGCACGCAGGCCCTCTGGTTCTTCTGCACCGAACGGTTGGCACGATTGACGTCGAGCGCCTGCCAATGCACGTTCTCTGCCGGCCGCAGCGCTGCCTGCAGCATTCCGGCGCCGACCGTGTTGTTGTTGATGCGGTCGATCAGGATGAAGCCGCCGGTGTCACGATTGAGCGTGTACGGATCGAAGGCCAGCGGCTGATCGAGATTCAGATTCACCAGCCCGATCTCGTTGAGCTCGAGCTGGCGCGCCGCGAGTTCTTCCAGTGTATTGACATTGATCTTGTACTTGAGCTGCGCCACCGCCGCAGTCACGGTGCGCGCGCCGCACTTGAGCAGATATGGCCTACCGGGCAGCATCGGCTCGTCGCTCATCCAGACAATGGTCGCTTCGAATTTATCGGAGACGCTGGCCGGAGCAGCGGCTGCGGCCAGCAGATCGCCGCGGCTGATATCAATCTCATCCTCGAGGGTCAGCGTGATCGACTGGCCGGCCACTGCCTGCTGCAAATCGCCATTCGCGGTCACGATGCGCGCGACGCGGCTGGTGAACCCCGAGGGCAATACCCGCAGTAAATCGCCGGGGCGCACGCTGCCGCCGACGATGAGGCCGGCGAAGCCGCGAAAGTCCTGATTCGGCCGGTTGACCCATTGCACCGGCATGCGAAAGGGCTGCGCACCGGCGTCGTCCTGGATCGGCACGCTCTCGAGGTGCTGCATCAGCGTTGGGCCGCGGTACCAGGGCATGCTGGCGCCCACCTCGATGATGTTTTCGCCGCACAGCGCCGAGACCGGGATCGCGACAATGTCGGTCAGACCAATCCGGGCTGCGAACTGCCTGTAGGCGCGCTCGACATCCTCGAACACCCGCGCCGAGTAGCCAACCAGATCCATCTTGTTGACCGCGAGCACGATCCGACGGATGCCCAGCAGCGACACCAGATAGCTGTGCCGCCGGGTTTGCGTGAGCACACCCTTGCGGGCATCGACCAGGATGACCGCCAGGTCCGCAGTCGACGCGCCGGTGACCATGTTGCGCGTGTACTGCTCGTGTCCGGGTGTGTCGGCGACGATGTACTTGCGCCGCTCGGTGTCAAAGAAGCGGTAGGCGACATCGATGGTGATGCCCTGCTCGCGCTCGGCGGCGAGCCCATCCACCAGCAGCGCGAAATCGAGCTCGTCGCCCTGCGTGCCGAGCTTGCGCGAGTCGCTCTCGAGCGCCTCGAGCTGGTCGTCCAGCAGCAGGCGTGATTCGTACAACAACCGGCCTATCAGCGTGCTCTTGCCATCATCGACGCTGCCGCAGGTGATGAAGCGCAGCAGATCTTTCCGGCTCTGGGCCTGCAGCCAGGTGTTGACGTCGGTGGCTGGCGGTGAAAGCTCGGCGTTCATCAGAAGTAGCCTTCCTGCTTCTTCTTTTCCATCGATGCGGCACCGTCGCGATCGATGATCCGGCCCTGGCGCTCGGAAGTTCTGGCCACCAGCATCTCCCCGATGATCGCCGTCAGCGAATCGGCATGGCTTTCGATCGCGCCGGTGAGCGGGTAGCAGCCGAGGGTGCGAAATCGGACCTTGCGCAGCCGCGGCTTCTCGCCCGGCACCAGCGGCATTCGCTCGTCATCGACCAGGATCAGCGCGCCGTCGCGCTCGACGATCGGCCGTTCCGCGGCGAAATACAGCGGTACGATCGGGATGTCTTCCCGATGGATGTATTGCCAGATATCGAGCTCGGTCCAGTTCGACAGCGGGAATACCCGCAGGCTCTCGCCCTTGACCTTGCGCGTGTTATAGAGGCGCCACAGTTCCGGGCGCTGCCGCTTGGGATCCCAGCGATGCTGTGCCGAGCGGATCGAGAACACGCGCTCCTTGGCGCGCGACTTTTCCTCGTCGCGCCGGGCGCCGCCGAAGGCGGCGTCGAAGCCGTAGCGGTCCAGCGCCTGCCTGAGGCCCTGGGTCTTCATGATGTCAGTATGAAGCGCCGAGCCGTGCACGAACGGGTTGATGCCCATCGCAACGCCGTCCGGATTGACGTGCACGATCAGATCCATGCCGACCCGCCGCGCGGTCTGGTCACGGAACTCGATCATCTGGCGGAACTTCCAGGTGGTATCGACGTGCAGCAGCGGAAACGGCGGCAGTGCCGGATGAAACGCCTTGAGCGCCAGGTGCAGCATCACCGAGCTGTCCTTGCCGATCGAGTAGAGCATCACCGGCCGGTCGCACTCGGCAACCACCTCGCGCAGGATGTGGATGCTCTCGGCCTCCAGCCGCGACAGATGCGATAACTTGGACATCAAGCGGTCGTCGCCCCCCGCGGATAGCGCCGAAATTCTATAATTTTCAATGTTCCTTACGCCGTTATGTGCTTATTCTGATTTTGGCTCTGATTTTGCGAGGCCAGAATCGGCGTGACCTCGGCCACCGGCGCACTGTGACCGATGAAGTAGATGCGCGCCAGTTCGTCGTTGGTGCGGGCGAGCGAGACCTGCACCCGATCGATGAATTCGTGCAGTTCGCCCTGCTGCAGCATTTCAAAGCGTGTGTGGTGGATCGCGCGCCGCATGCGCGACACGCGCCGCAACAGCGGCTCGCTGATCGGCAGCCGACGCAGCACCTCTTCAACACGGCGAAGACAGCAAACGCAGGCGCGCGGAAACTGCTCGTCTGCCAGCAGGAATTGCACCACGCCCGCGCTGTAGACGCGCTCGCGCGTCTTCAGGCGGTACATCTGATAGCCTGATAGCGAGCGTAACACGCCCATCCATAGTACCGTCTCGAACGGCCCCAATTCCGCCGCGCTCGGCCCGGTCATCATCGCGGCCGCGCGCACGTCCACGATGCGGCTGGTCATGTCGGCGCGTTCGATATTGCGTCCAAGCGTCAGGAACGATAGCGCATCACCTTCGTTGAAGATGCCCTCGAACATGCCGGTCAGGGCGTGAGTCGCCCTGGTGACGCGGCCAAGGAAGCCATAGCGGGTGCGCCTGGCCGAGGCTTCGGCGGCATGCTCGGCGACGTAGAGATAGAGTTCGTTGATCTGCTCCCACACCTCGCGCGGCAGGATGTCGCGCACGGTGCGGGCGATCTCGCGGGCACGAGCGATCGAGGTCAGCATCGATCCCGGGTTCTTCTCGTCGGCGACGATGAACTTGACCACGGACTGTTCGCCGTAATCGCGCTCGTGCTCGGCGTACAGGCTCTCATTCCCGGAGATTTTGACCAGCGGCTGCCACCCGGGACTCAGCCGCTGCGGCAGATCCAGCATCAGGCCGGCGCTGACGTCCACCAGCCGGGCCAGATTCTCGGTGCGCTCCAGATAGCGCGCCATCCAGTAGAGGTTGTCAGCTACGCGCGAAAGCATGATCGGCCGAGGTATCGACTATCCAGGTGTCTTTGCTGCCGCCGCCCTGCGAGGAATTGACCACTAGCGAGCCCTTGCGCATCGCGACGCGAGTCAGGCCGCCCGTGGTCACCTGCACTTCGCGGCCGGAGAGAATGAACGGCCGCAGATCCAGATGCCGCGGTTCGATGCCGCCCTCGACCAGCGTCGGCGTGGTCGACAGGCTGATCACGGGCTGGGCAATGTAATTGCGCGGATTGAGCCGGATCAGCTCGGTGAACTGCCTGCGCTCGGCCTCGCTGGATCTGGGGCCCATCAGCATGCCGTAGCCGCCCGATTCATTGGCCGGCTTGATCACCAGCGTGGCCAGATTCGCCAGCACATGTGCGCATTGCGCGTCTTCGGCGCACAGAAACGAGGGCACATTCGGCAGGATGGCGTCCTGATCGAGGTAATACCGGATCATCGCCGGCACAAACGTATAGACGAGCTTGTCATCCGCGACCCCGGCCCCCGGCGCATTCGCCAGCGCGACATTGCCGGCACGCCAGGCGCGCATCAACCCGCGCACGCCCAGCGAGGAATCTGACCGGAATACCTCCGGGTCGAGAAACAGGTCGTCCACGCGCCGGTAGATCACATCGACCCGCTGCCAGCCGACGATGGTGCGCATACAGACCACGTCGTCGTCCCCGACCACCAGATCGCGCCCCTCCACCAGTTCGCAGCCCATCTGATGCGCCAGATACGAGTGCTCGAAATAGGCTGAGTTATAGATTCCGGGCGTCAGCACCACCACCTCGGGCTGCTCGACGCTGGAGGGCGCCAGCGCGCGCAGCATGTCGAACAGCTGCGACGGATAGTCATCGACCGGCAGGATACCCGCGGCCTCGAATACCTCGGGAAACACCCGTTTGACGACTTGGCGGTTCTCGAGCATATACGACACACCGGACGGCACGCGCAGATTGTCTTCCAGCACATATACGGTACCGTCGGCGTCGCGCACCAGATCCGAGCCGCAGACATGGGCCCAGATGCGCTGCGGCGGATGGATGCCGACGCACTGCGAGCGGAAGTTGGTCGAATCGGCCAGGTAGCTACGCGGAAACACACCGTCGCGCACGATGCGCTGCTCGTGGTAGATGTCGTCGATGAACAGATTCAGCGCCTGGGCGCGCTGCTGCAGGCCGGCCTCGATGCGTCGCCACTCATCGAGCGCGATGACTCGCGGAATGATGTCGAGCGGCCAGGCGCGATCGATCGAGCCGCCCTCCTCGTGGTAGACGGTAAAGGTGATGCCCATGCTGCGAATGGCCACATCGGCGGCCTTCTGCCGCGTCGAGAGTTCTTCGGGACCGAGCGCCGAGAGAAATTCGATCAGCGCGCTGGCGGCCGGCCGCGGCGTGCCGCCGGGCCCGATCAGTTCATCGAAGCTCGCCGACGCCGGATACTCTTCCCAGGCAATCCGCATGCGATTTGCGAGGCCCTGTCTGACAGACTTGGAGCTACAGTAGCAGGGCGCGGGTGTCGAATGAACACTCGGCCGTGCTGGCGTGAAAATTGAAGCATTCCGCTAGACTGACGCCCGTTCCTGGTGCACCAGGGCTTAAATCGATGGATTTGCAATGACCTACTGCCTCGCACTCAAGCTCCGTGACGGCCTGGCGTTCGCCTCCGACTCGCGCACAACGGCCGGCGTCGACTACATCAGCACCTATCGGAAAATGCATGTTTTTCAGCCCTCCGAGGATCGGCTGATCGTGGTGCTGACCTCCGGCAATCTGGCCACCACCCAGGAAGTGCTCGACAATCTGCGACGCGATCTGGCCGCGGTGGAAGCCACCGAGAATTTGGCAACGGTATCGTATCTTTTCGAGGCGGCGCGCTATGTCGGCAAGGTGCTCTGCACCGTATTGCAGCAATATGCCTCCACCCTCACCATGGGCGGGGCGGACTTGCGCGCCACGCTGATCGTTGGCGGCCAGATCGCGGGCCAGCCGCCGGAACTCTATATGGTTTACCCGGAAGGCAACTACGTCGCCGCGACCTGGGAGACGCCGTATCTGCAGCTCGGAGAATTCAAGTACGGCAAGCCGATCCTGTCGCGCCTGGCCGGCGCCAACCTGTCGCTCAACGACGCCGCACGCCTAGCCCTGATCTCATTTGACGCCGCGATGAAATCCAACCTGTCGGTCGGTCCACCGCTGGAGCTGGCGATCTATCCGCAAGGGGCGATGAAATTTTCGCAGCACCTGGCGCTCGATGCCGAGTCGGCCTTGCTGCGCAGTGTCTGCCGGCGCTGGAACGAGAAGCTCACATCGGCTTTTCGACAGCTGCCAAAATTCGATTGGGAGCGCACCGGGCCCGCGGAATGACCGAGCCGCTCGCCAACCGTGTGATTGCCATCGCCGAAGCCCGTGAGCTCGACCTGTTTGCCTCGATGCTCGAGCGCCGCGGCGCGCGGGTATTGCGCTATCCGCTGGTGAAGATCATCGATGCGCCCGATCCGGCGCCGGTGCTCGCCTGGATTCGCGCCGCAGCCGACGGCGGCTGCGATGATCTGATTCTGCTGACCGGCGAAGGTCTGCGCCGCATGCTGAGCTGCATCAATCAGCACCAGCCGACGCTACGCACGCCGTTTCTCTCGGCCCTGAAGCAGATGCGCAAGATCACGCGCGGTCCCAAGCCGGCGCGCGCCCTGCGCGAGCTCGGCTTGAGCAGCGATCTGCCGGCCGCGCTGCCGACCACCGCGGGTGTCATCGAGGCCCTGCGCGCATTTGATTTGCACGCGCGGCGCGTGGGTGTGCAGTTGTATGGCGGCGAGCCGAATCGACCATTGATCGAATTCCTCAACAGCGCCGGAGCGCTGGTGACCACGGTTGCTCCCTATCTCTACGCCGATGCCGCCACCGACGCGGCGGCGCAGGAGTTGCTCGAGCGCATGCGCACGGGTGAAGTGGATGCCATCGCGTTCACCAGCAAGGCTCAGGTCGAGCGGCTGTTTCGCGCCGCGCCTGCCGAATTGGTGCGCGCCGCGCTGGCGGCGACCAACGTCGCCGCGGTCGGCCCGGTGGTGGGCGATACGCTCGCGGCTTATGGCGTAGTCGTCAAGGCGATGCCGGAAAGCGCCTGGTTCATGAAGCCGCTTACAGCGTCTCTTACCGAACTACTCGCCGATTAGCAGCATCCAGCCCGTCGGAGATATCGGACCATAGGGTTCGTTTTTCGTAATGAAAAACGAACCCTATGGTCCGATATCTCCGAAGTATTGGGTGTTGCTGGTCGGCGCTCAGGTCGAATACATACGCTGCAAGAAGCCGAGGAACTGATCGAGCTCGGCCTTGTTGAAACGGCTCGCCATGTGCCGCTCGAGCTGCCGCACCTGCGTCATCAGCGCCTCGAGTTCCCCGGTGCCGGATTCCGTCAGTGAAATACCCTGGCGGCGGCGATCGCGCGTAGAGCGGCGGCGCTCGATCAAGCCGGCGCGCTCGAGCCGATCCAGCAGCGCCACGATGCTTGCCTTGTCCACCCCGAGATGGGTGCCGAGTTCGATTTGCGCAATGCCGGGATTGGCGCGCACCAGGCACAACAGACTGAACAGTCCCGGACGGATCTTGTTTTCGCCGATGAAGCTGACGTAGGTGCGCCAGGAGGCCTGGTTGGCGCGCCGCAGGTTGTAGCCCAGAAGCTTTGGCAACGGCCCGAGGTCCACCCTGGCACCGGCGGCACGCTCGCGCCTGCCGGCGGCAGGACGTCTATCGCGCGCGCGCGCGCCGTTGCTACCCGTCTGTTCCATTAAAACACCCCCAAGACCTGAGCGAGCACGCAGTGTCGGCGCGATGGCTTGCAGTATATTTTCATTACTGTTCGTACTGCAAATGGATGGGCATTGCTACACATCGCATTTTTTGTCCTGCGCGCCGGTGTTGCCGGCAGCTGGCCACCGCCCCGGCCTCAGCGCCCGCTGAAACTGCCCAGCGGCGCGTACAGGTCGGGCCGGCGATCGCGAAATACGAACCAGTTGTCGCGCGCGTGCCGCAGTTGCTCCAGATCGAAGCAGGCGGTAATCACCGCCTCGTCATCCTCCGCGGCCTCGGCCACCAGTGCACCGCTGGCATCGGCGATGAATGAAGAGCCATAGAAACGAATGTGCAGCGCCTGCGGATTCTGCAGCGAATACTCGGTGCCGATGCGGTTACTCGCTATCAGCGGCATCAGGTTGGCGGCAGCGTGCCCCTGCTGCGTGCGCTGCCAATGCAGCCTCGAATCCACCGGCGGTGCCGGCGGCGGCTCGCTGCCGATTGCGGTCGGATACAGCAGCAATTCGGCGCCCATGAGCGCCATGATGCGCGCACTCTCGGGAAACCACTGATCCCAGCAGATGGCGGCACCGAGCCGGCCATAGCGGGTATTCCATACCCGAAAGCCGGTGTCGCCCGGGCTGAAATAGAACTTCTCCTGATAGCCCGGGCCGTTCGGGATATGCGACTTGCGATAGATTCCAAGCCGCCGGCCATCGGCGTCGAACATCGCGAGCGAATTAAAATAGACATTGCCCGCGCGCTCAAAGAAGCTGATCGGCAACACCGCCTCGAGTTCCGCTGCCAGGGCGCCGAAGCGCCGCAGCAAGGGGCTGTCATCCGCGCTCTCGGCGAGCTGCAGATGCCGTGGATCCTGTTCGATGCAGAAATACGGCGTCGCAAACAGCTCCTGCAGCAGGATGATCTGGGCTCCACGGGCATGAGCCTCCCGCACCAGGCGCTCTGCGCGGTCCAGGTTCGCGGGCAAGTCCCAGCCGCAGGCGAATTGCGTCGCCGCGATCGTGACCGGGCGGCCGCCACGGCTCATGCCAGCGCTCCCGCGGACGCGCCCTGCACGCGCTCGGTGATCGCGATCGCGGTCCGCAGCGCGCGCAACCCGTCCTCACCGCTGACCAGTACCCGCTGCTCGCCGCGTATGGCGGCGACGAACGACTGGATCTCGGCCAACAACGCATCCCCCTGATCGAACGACTGTTCTTCGATCAGTACCGGCAGTTGCCCCTCGCTCACGGGCGCCAGGCGCTTACGAATCACCGTCAATATCTTCTGTTGCAGGTCAATGGACAGGTAGGCATCGTCGCGGAATACGCGCAGCTTGCGCTCGGACTTCAGGCTCACGCGGCTGGCAGTGACGTTGGCGACGCAGCCGCTTTCAAAGCGCAGGCGAGCATTGGCGATATCGATTTCCGAGGAAAACACCGGTGTACCGATCGCGTCCAGGTTTGCCACCGGGCTGCCGACGATCATCTGCACCAGGTCGATATCGTGAATCATCAGGTCGAGCACGACATTGACGTCGGTGCCGCGCTCCTTGAACGGCGCCAGTCGGTGGCACTCGATGAATCGCGGCCGCGACAGCAGGGGTTCCGCGGCCAGGATGGTCGGATTGAAGCGTTCGAGGTGACCGACCTGCAGCACTCGGCCGTATTGGCGCGCCGCGCTGATTAGCCGTTCCGCCTGCGCCGTGGTCTGGGTGATCGGCTTCTCGACCAGCACGTGAGCACCGCTCTCGAGGAACGCGCGCGCGATGTCGTAGTGCGTCGGCGTCGGCGTGACGACGCTGACGGCGTCGACCTTGCCGAGCAGCTGGCGGAAGTCGCCGTAGGCCGTTGCCTGGAGCTCGGCCGCCACCCGCGAGGCGGTCTCCGGCTGATTGTCCACGACCCCGACCAGGCTGCAGTCCTCGAGCAGCGCATATTTCTGGGCGTGGAAGTGTCCCAGATAGCCCACTCCGACCACTGCCGCTCTGATTTTCTCCATGTGCCGGCTATTATGCCTAAAGGCCGCGGGGAGCCCTGAGGGCATTTTTGTAAGGATTGGACGTGAACGATCAACTGCGCCGCTTCTGGGACTTGCGTCGCGGGGCGCATGGCCTGTGGCGCGAGCTGCTGACGGTGGTGGCGTGCATCGGGATCGGCGTGATCGTGATGCCCTGTCTGATCTTCGCGGCCGGCCGCATCGCCCTGGGTCCCTACGCACACGGCAGCGTGTTTGCGCTATGGCGCGATTTCATCAGCGGCCTGGTTTCGGGCTCGCAAGCGGTGTGGTTTGTCGCCCTGGGGCCGTATCTGTTCGTCTGGCTGCTGCGCGGCGGCCGCCGTCTGTTACATAACTGAGGCTATCGCGCCATTTGCCGTGATTGCCGTCACAGATCCGGCGGCACTGCAGCACGGACGGACCGCTACCGTGCGATCCTGTCGTGCAGGCAGATACCGTGCGCGCTAAGCGCTCGACTGGACGTTAGCTATGGGGAATGCACCCGACAACCACTGGCGAATTCTCGCCTCGGAGCAGCGACCGCCGCGCCGCCGCGATCAAGTGCTCAAAGAGATCTCGCTGGCGCTGGTGACCAACGACGGCGTTGGCGTCGATGCGCGCCAACGCAGCGGATTCGATCCCTACGACAGCCGGCTGGGCGCCGCCCAGAGGGATGTCTGGAGCCAACCGCGCCGCGCCTGATGCTGCAGGGCCAGGTGGCTCAGGGCCAGGTGGCTCAGGGCCGGTCGATGATCCCGAGGGCGATCAACATCGCCGCGAGCACGATCTGCGCGCCGTAACGCCAGCGCCAATGCCGCAATTCACCGACGAAGCTCATTCCACCGATCGCCGCCAGACTGAACGACGACGCCAGCCCCTTGAGCAGCGACAGCCGCTCGGGTGCCAGCCGGGCCCAGTATTCCGGCAGCAGTAAGAACACCGTGGGGCTCATGGTCAAGGATGCCGTCATGGCGACTGCCGAACCCATGATGATGCCGATCCATAGCGCCACCGGCCGCAGGCCATTTCTCCTTTTTTGGCCCGCCGGCCGGTTGAATCGCAGCACGACTGCCATCTAGTCTGCAAAGATGTCAGACTTGATGGTACTTTAGCTCTTGCAAGGTTCCTCACGCAGCATGTCGCACACGCCTCGTCCCTGGCGCAAGCTCCTGGCGCCAATCGCACTGTCCGCCTTAGGGTTGCTGGCACTGTCTGCCGCCAGCTCCACCGGCGTACCGGCCGCAACCGGCTTGCTGCCCGAAGGCGCCCTCGGCCCGACCCCGCAGGAGCGGCTGCTCGCGCCGCGCATCGCCAGCATTCTCGAGCAGAATCACTATCGTCATATCGTTATCGACGACAAGAGCTCACCGCTGGTGTTCGAACGCTTTCTGGCCGCGCTCGACGGCCAGCACAGCTATTTCCTCGCCGGCGACGTGACCGGATTTGAGCGCTGGAGGACCAAGTTCGGCGACATGATCCATACCGGCGAGATGGATCCGGCCTACCTGATCTTCAACGTGTTCCAGCAGCGCAATCGCGAGCGCATCAACCACGCGCTCAAGCTGCTGGACACCGAGCCGGACTGGACCGTCGACGAGAGCTTCAACTTTGACCGCGAGCATACGCCCTGGCCTGCCACGCAGGCGGAGATGGACGAGCTCTGGCGCCTGCGCATCAAGAACGACGCCGTCTCGCTGATGCTGACCGGCAAGAGCTGGAGCGACACCGCCGACCTGCTGCGCAAGCGCTACCAGCGCGTGCTCTCGCGGCTCGACAAGATCTCGCCCGAGGACGTGTTCGAGTCGCTGATGAACGCCTATTGCGCCGTTTACGACCCGCACAGCAATTATTTTTCCCCGCGCAGTTCGGAGGAGTATCGCATCCAGATGAGCCTGAGCTATGAGGGCATCGGCGCCTCGCTGCAGCTCACCGACGACTATATAAGCGTCACCAACATCCTACCCGGCGGTCCGGCCGCGGCCGACGGCAGCCTCAAACCCAATGATCGCATCACCGGGGTCGCCCAGGGCCACGACGGGGCCATGACCGACGTGATCGGCTGGCGCCTCGATGATGTCGTCCAGCAGATCCGCGGCAAGGTCGGCACTATCGTGCGGCTGCAGATCCTGCCCGCCGGCGCTACACCCGGGACCGCGGAGCGCATCGTCGAGCTTACGCGCAACAAGGTCACGCTCGAGGCACAGGCAGCCAAGAAGGAAGTACGGCAAATCCAGCGCAACGGCCATACCTACAAGGTCGGCATCATCACCGTGCCGAGCTTCTATAACGACATGGACGCGGCCAACGGCGGCGACGCCAACAACCGCAGCACCACTCACGATGTACGCCGCCTGCTGCAGGGGTTCGCCGCCACCGGCGGTATCGACGCCCTGGTGCTCGACCTGCGCGGCGATGGCGGCGGATATCTGCCCGAGGCGATCGGGCTGACACACCTGTTTATCAATCACGGACCCGTGGTGCAGCTCAAGGACACTGCAGGCCAGCACGAAGTCCTCGATGAGCCCGATCCGGGGCAGGCTTATTCCGGCCCGCTGGCCGTACTGGTGGACCGCACCAGCGCCTCGGCCTCCGAGATCTTCTCCGGTGCGATCCAGGATTACCATCGTGGCGTGATCATCGGCCAGACCACCTTCGGCAAGGGCACCGTACAGAGCGTGATTCCACTCGATCGCTGGTCCTCGCGGCCAACCGAAGGCCAGGTGACGGTGACGATCGGCAAGTTCTATCGCATCACTGGCGAGAGCACGCAGCTACGCGGCGTCGCCCCCGATATCGCTCTGCCCTCGCCGATCAGCGCCGAGGATGTCGGCGAGAGCGTACTCGAGCACGCCCTGACCTGGGACCGGATTGCGTCGGTGCCGTTCCGGGCTCTGGTCCCCGAGCCAAGCCTGGTGCAGGCGCTGGCGGGCGAAGAGAGCGATCGCGCCGTGCACAATGCGGATTATCAGTGGCTGCTCGCGAGCCTGACGTCGCTCGACACCGCACGTAATGAAAAGACGCTGTCGCTCAATCTGAAGAAGCGCCAGCAGCAGCGCATGGCGCAGGACCTGGCCCGCCTGACGCAGGAAAACGCACGCCGCGGCGCCGATGGTCTGCCGCCGTGGAAGGCGGTCGACGACATCAGCATCAGCGACGAGCCGGATGTAATCCTGGCCCAGGCGAGCGATATCATGGCCGACGCCGTAGCGAGTGACTTCAGCCGCAATGCGCCGGCAGTCGCACAGCAAGCCCCGGCCGCAGCGGGCCAGTAGGAGCCGAGCCGAGCCTGGCTAGCTGCGCTCAGCGCAGCAGCACACGGAAGATCTCCCAGAGATCGTCGGCCAGCACCTTCGAGCCATCGACCGCGCTGGCGAGACTCTCGGCGGTCGGCACCGTCTCTCCCACACTGCGGTATTTTGCCAAGTCCCGCACGCGCTCCGAGCGCTGCTTGATCTCCTGCGATAGGGTGCCACGCTGCTGCAGCAAGCCCCGTCCATGCACGATCGCGGCCATTGTGGCCTCGCAGCGTGCGCGATCGCCGTATTCGTCACGCGGCGGCTCACGTCTGCCGGACGCCGCACGCGCCAGCTCCATGAGGGGCGTGCGCGCCAGCCGCTCGACCAGCAGCTGCGCATAGGCGATGGTCGCCTCATTGATCGCCCGCCGCGCATCGATCGACAGACCGCCGAATTCCGGCGTCGGTTCGGCGTCAAGCGCATCGCGCGCGCCGCGCGCGGTCTCCAGATCCTGCATGCACAGCATCGACTGCAGACTGGCCGTCTGCAGGCGTTGCCGTAGGGTGCGACGTTTGAAGAAGTACCAGATCTGTCGCAGACGCGCCAGCTCCTGCTCGAGTTGCGCGACCGCGTCGCGCGCGGCGACGGCACGATTTTCCGCCTCGCGCAATTTGGCTTCAATGCCCTGCCGGCGGCCAAATTGCTCGCGGTTGTGCTCGGCAAAGAAGGCGCGGCGCTCGCGATCCTCCTGCTGCACAGCGAGTTCGGCGACGAACTGCGTCAGCAGTGTCCTGCCCAAATTCCACAGTTCGCGCAGCTGATAGAACACCAGGGTCGGATAGGCCGACTCAGGCTCCGACAGGCGGCCTTCCAGACCCTGCAGCATTTCCTGCACACGCGCGGTCGCGCCTTCCTGTTGCTTGACGCGATCCTTCAGACGCTGCACTTCATCCTGAAGCGAGATGTGGGATTTCTTCAGTTCGGCGCGATTACGAAACAGATGCAGCACACGGTCATCGTCGACCTCGAGCTTGTTCGCATCCGCGCCGAGCCCCAGGAAACCCAGTTGTGAGATCAGCTTCATTAGTGGCGCCATGATGCGCACGGGCCACCGTCTACGATCCGTTCGTGAAAAGCCCTAGATCGTGAACCTGTGGCCCCGCTCTCCGCAGTATTCCAGCCACTTATTTAGCATCATGTTGCGAGTCCAGCGCTGATGCAGTTCACGTTCCCCCTTCAGGGGGTCCCGCCGCCGCATGTTAGGTTCCTTCGGCTGTTGCTGCCGGAACTGATCCGCCTCGAGCAGCCGCGCGTCGTGATAGGCGCGCAATCTGAGGTCCGGCAGCCGCTCGAAGGAGCCGCCGTCACTCGACGGTAACAGGTAGGTCAGCGTCAGCGTACTGGTATAGGGCATGTGCTCGAGCACCGTCAAACGCAGCTCACAGTCGCCGTCGACACGCGAGATCAGCGTTCCGGAAAGGCGCGTCGGATCGCCCGCCAGATGCAGGAACCGCAGGTAGTTGCTCTCGTACAGGCTCATGAGCGCGACAAACCCTCGGGGGCGCGCCCGCCATGAAACCTTGATGTCAGCTTCGCACAGCATGCATCGACTATAGCATGTGAGGCTTTGGCAAAGCGGCAGGCTTGGATTGATTTAGTGCCGTGGTTCTCGGACCGCTCAAAGCGGCAGGGCGCCGTGGCATGCGGGCCCGTCAGGGCTTGACGAACATGCGCTCGCGGTAATAGCGCAGTTCATTGATGGACTCATGGATGTCGGCGCGCGCCAGGTGTGCCGACTGCTTGGAGCAGCCGCTCGCCAGCGAGGGCATCCAGCGCCGCGCGAGCTCCTTCAGGGTGCTGACATCGAGATTACGATAATGGAAGAAGCGCTCGAGCTCTGGCATTAACCGTGCCAGAAAGCGCCGGTCCTGACAGATGCTGTTGCCGCACATCGGCGACATGCCCGGTGGCACGTGAGTGCTCAGGAACAACAGCGTCTGGCGCTCGGCCTCGGTTACGGTCATTCGACTTGCGCGCACCCGCGTCAGCAGGCCGGAGCTGCCATGCTGGCGCTGATTCCAGGCATCCATGCGCGCCAGGACCTCTTCCGGCTGCTGGATCACCAGATCCGGGCCCTCGGCGACGACGTTGAGGTCGTTGTCGGTGAGCACCGTGGCAATCTCGATGATCTGATCGGTATCCGGCATCAGTCCGGTCATCTCGAGGTCGATCCAGATCAGATACTCGTGATTCCCCATAGCGCCTCATTTCCGCGACAGTTAGGGCATCATAGCAAGGAATGTCGGTCGCCCGAGTCACTGTTACACATCGCCGATTGCTCCACGTGCGCACCGAAGACGGTCGCGAAGCTGTGGCGCGCCCGGCACGTCGAGAGCTATCGATAGTCTGCGGCGACTTCGTCCGCTGCGAGCTCGATGCCCGCCACGGCGAACTCAACGTGGTCGCGGTCGAGCCGCGCAAGAGCGCGCTCTATCGCACCAATGCCCGCGGCGGCAGCGAGCTCATCGCCGCCAATCTGTCACTGTTGCTGGTGGTGGTCGCACCGCTGCCCAGGCCGGATTTCTTTGTGGTCGATCGCTACCTGTGCGCGGCGCAATGCGGCGGCCTGGCGGCAGCGGTGGTGCTGAACAAGTCGGAGCTGCCGGTCGACGGCGAAATCGCGCGGGAATTGGCAGCCTTCAGCGCCGCCGGCTTCCGCTGCTTGCGAGTCTCGGCCCAGCAGGAAGCCGCAATGGACGAGCTGTCGGCATGGCTGCCGGATCAGACAGCAATGCTGGTCGGTCAATCCGGGGTCGGCAAATCATCGCTGCTGCGCAAGCTCGTGCCTGCCAGCGATGCGCCCATTGGTGAGCTGATTCGCGACGATGAGGGCCGCCATACCACCACCGCGACCCGCCTGTATGAAGTCCCGGGCGGCGGCGAGATCATCGACTCCCCTGGTGTACGCGATTTTGCGCCGGCGATCGACCGTCTCGAACGCTCCGACCTGGGCTTCCGCGAGATCGAGTCCCTGGCACCGCAGTGCCGCTTCGCCGACTGCCGCCATTTGCACGAGCCAGACTGCGCCGTGCGTGCAGCCGCCGGAGCGGCTTTTAGCGCGCGGCGCTACGAGAGTTATCGTCGCCTGCGCCGCCTCTATGAGCGACTGAGCGCTGATCGGGTCGCGGCGGGCGATCGCAGGCGGCGCTGAATAGCAGCCTGACGCCAGCAACCTGACGCGAGCAGCCTGACGGGTGGGTCAGTGCTTCACTAAGTCAGTGCATGACGCCCTGCCATCGCATGCGCCAGCGTGCCGCCATCGACGTACTCGAGTTCGCCGCCCACCGGCACGCCATGCGCAATGCGGCTCGCCGCCACGCCGCGCGCGCGCACCAGCTCCGAAAAGAAGTGCGCCGTGGCCTCGCCTTCGACCGTCGGGTTGGTCGCGAGAATGACCTCTGTCACACCGCCACGATCGAGCAGTGCTTCGAAATCCTGCACGCCGAGCTCGTCGGGGCCGACGCCGTCGAGCGGCGAGAGATGTCCCATGAGCACGAAATAATGACCGCGATAGCCGCCAGACTGCTCGATCGCCACCACATCGGCCGGTGATTCGACCAGGCACACCAGCGAGGTATCGCGCTGCGGGTTGGCGCATATCGCGCACAGCGCCCCTTCGGTCAACATGCGGCATCGGCCACAGCGGCCCACCGAGTCCAGCGCCACATTCAGCGAGTTGGCCAGCGCGCGCCCGGCCGGTCGGCCGTTCTGCAGCAGATGAAAAGCCATGCGCTGCGCGCTCTTCGGCCCAACGCCGGGCAAGGTGCGCAGCGCCTCGATCAAGGCCGCCAGAGCGGGCGAATGCTTCATCGTCAGCGCACCGTTCGCTTCAGAACGGCAGCTTGACGCCTGGCGGTAATGACAGACCGCCCATCGCCGCCGACAGCTTGGCCTGCGAGGCGCTCTCCAGCCGATGCACCGCGTCGTTAATCGCAGCCGCGACCAGGTCCTCGAGCATCTCACGATCATCGCCGATGATCGACGGCTCAATCTGCACACGCTTGACCTCGTGTCGCCCGGTCATCACAACCTTGACCATGCCACCGCCGGACTCGCCCGTGACCTCGAGACTGGCGATCTCGGCTTGCGCCTTCTGCATGTTGGCCTGCAGGGCCTGCGCCTGTTTGACGAACTGGTTCATGTTAGCCACGGATCACCTCACTCGCTCGGTTTAGTGGGCCGCACCGATTCCGGCAGCACGCTCGCGCCAAAGCGCTCTTTAAATGTTCCCACAATCGGATCGGCCTCGAACGCCATCTGCGCCTGCGCCCGCCGCTGCGCCTCGATCCGCTCTGCCGAGCGCGCCGGCGTCTCGTGCGCGTCATCGCGCAGCTCGATTTGCAGCCGCACCGTGCCGCCGAAATAGCGCGACAGCGCCTGTGCGAGCTTATCCTCGAGTACCCGCGTGCGCAGCGAAGCGCTGCGCGGATCGAGCGCCAGCCGCACAATGGCACCATCGCGTCCCAACAGCGCACAATTGCTGGCAAGCTGCCGCGGCAAGCCCTGCAGCTCCAGCGCCGCGACGATGGCTGACCAATCGAGCGCCGCCGAAGTCACCGGCGCCGCGGAGAGGGTCGGTGGCGCGCCATCGCTCGCACCAGCCACAGCTCCCGCTCCGGCCGCAGCCGTCGCTCCGGCCGTGCCAACGGTACCCGGCGTTTCCATCGGCGTGCTGCTCGCCGCTGGGAGCTCTGCCGCACCCTGCAGCGCAGGCGCGGCGGCAACCGCGCCCGGCGCGGACGCCGGCCGGAATGCCAGCATGCGAATCAAGGTCATCCGGAAGCCCGTGCTGGCATCGGGCGCCAACACCAGATCGCGGCGGCCCAGGATCGCCGTCTGGTAGTACAGCTGCAGATCCTCGGCGGCAATCTGCGCCGCCAGCCGCGCGAGCAGCTCAGCGGGATGCAGCTCGTCACCTTCGAAGCCTGATACCAGCTGCTTGAGCGCTACCCGCTCGAGCAGCGCTGCGAGCTGATCGAGCAGCTGCGCGTAATCGGGCGAACGCTCATCGAGCGCGCGTGTGTAATCGAGCAGCGCCGTGGCATCCCCGGCCGCCAACAGGTCGACGATGCGCAGCACATGGTCACGCTCGACCGTACCGAGCATCGCGCGCGCGTCCGCTTCCAGTGCCTTGCCATTGCCGAAGGCAAGCAACTGATCCAACAGCGACAACGCGTCGCGCAGACTGCCATCGCCGGCCTGAGCGAGCAGTTGGACGGCTGCAGGCTCGAACACAATCTGCTCTGCCTGCAGAATATGCGTGAGCCGGGAGCTGATCAGCGCTACCGACAGGCGCTTGAGATTGAACTGTAGACAACGCGACAACACCGTGGCCGGCAGCTTCTGCGGATCCGTGGTCGCGAGCAGGAATTTCACGTGCGGCGGGGGTTCTTCCAGCGTCTTGAGCAGAGCATTGAAAGAGTGCGCTGACAGCATGTGGACTTCATCGATCAGATAGATCTTGTAGCGGCTGCGCGTGGGAGCGTACTGGACGTTATCGAGCAACTCGCGCGTATCGTCCACCCGCGTACGCGAGGCAGCGTCGACCTCGATCAAATCGACGCTGCGACCCGCGTCGATCTCACGGCAGCTGGCGCATTCGCCGCAAGGCGCCGCGCTCACACCGCACTCGCAATTGAGACATTTCGCCAGAATGCGCGCGACCGTGGTCTTGCCCACTCCGCGGGTGCCGGCAAATAAAAACGCGTGATGCACCCGGCCGCTCGCGAGCGCATTAGCGAGCGAGCGCAGCACGTGCTCCTGCCCGGTCATTTCGGCAAAGCCGTGCGGCCGCCATTTACGAGCCAGTGCGGTGTAAGCGGTCATTCGATCCCAAAGAGTCTCAAGGGCAAGCGGGAGGTGATCCGCACCAGTCTAAACTTCGGCACCCGACTGAGCCGTTACCGCTGCTCCCTTCCGGGCCTGACGGGGTTCACGGTAAGTCGTCGCGAAGGAACCGGCGCGGATCACCGTGGACCTGTGGCGGAGAGGGTGGGATTCGAACCCACGAACACCCGTGAAGATGTTACTGGAATTCCAGTCCAGCGCCTTCGACCGCTCGGCCACCTCTCCATTCAATGTGTTACAGCTATATCTTAAGGTTGATCGTCAGTGCTGCAGCCCAAAGCTGCCACACTTTGAGACCAGCTTCGGAATTCTAACAATCGTCTCGGCAAAGCGCCTACTTGGGTGCCGCGGGGTCGCTTGAAGTCGAACCCTGGCCCGAGGGCGCGCCATCAGCGGCCGGCCCGGCGTCCTTGGACGGCGGCGGCGCCGGCGGGCTGGGCGGCGGTGCCAGCGGCAGCGGCGCAGGCACCGGCGCTGCCGGCGGAATCGGCGCAGGCGCGGGCGCTGCCGGCGGAATCGGCGCAGGCGCGGGCGCGGGCGCGACCGACTTTTTCCCCGTGGCGGGCTGCAGCGGCAGTGGCTTAGCAAAGAAATTCGGCGGCTGCGCCAGACACGGTTCAGTCTTGGCGCGCGGTCGATCGGGGGCGCTGAGCACGGGGATCTTGACGGCGCTGCGCGTGTCCGGCGCGCTCAGGCCCTCCGGAACTTTGAGCGGCGGTCGAGAATCCGTGTTGCCGGCGAACGGGCGTTCGGTACAGCCGGTGAACACTTTACCATTGCGATGAAACACCCGGTTGAACAGCGTGCAGCCGCACAACATCGGCAACGTCACCGCGCAAACCAGCAGCGCGCCGAGCGCGGCGCGCGGGCGGAACAGCGACGCCGTCACGCCGACTTCGCCTGCGCCAGGGGCAACCGACCACGCGCTGCATCGAGGGCGGCGCGCACGCGCGGGCGCAAGGGCTCGGAGAGCTCCGTCAACGGCAGCCGGATGCCACGTTCGATCAGGCCTTGGTCGCTCATGGCCCATTTCACCGGTATCGGATTGGGCTCCAGGAACAAGGCTTCGTGCAACGCGCGCAGCGGCGCATCCAGACGCTCGACGGCGGCATGATCGCCACGTATCGCCGCAGCGCTCAACTCCGCCATCGCTTTGGGCATCACATTCGCCGTCACTGAAATCACTCCTCGCGCGCCGTTCAGCATCGCCTGTGCGGCAGTCGCGTCATCCCCGGAGAGCACTGTGAACTGCGCGCCGGTCGTTCCGATCAGTTCGCGCACGCGCTCCATCGAGGCTACCGCCTCTTTGATCGCGACCACGCGCGACAGTTTCGACAGCCGTGCCACCGTCGCCGGCAGCAGGTCGACCGCGGTGCGCGACGGTACGTTGTACAGCACCACGGGAACGGTGGCGGCGGCGGCGACAGCCTCGAAATGCAGATACAAGCCTTCCTGTGTCGGCTTGTTGTAGGCTGGCGTAACGACCAGCAGGCCGTCAATTCCTGCGGCCGACAGGCGGCGCGCGCGCTCGATCGTCGTTGCAGTGCTGCTGGTGCCCGCTCCGGCGAGCAGCGCCGCGCGTCCGTTGAGCCGCGGCCGCGCGCGTTCGACCAACGCCATCAGCTCCGCATCGCTAATGGTCGCCGATTCACCGGTCGTGCCGCCGACGATGATGCCGTTCGTGCCCGCCTCCAGATGCAGCGCGAGCAGACGTTCCCAGGCCGGCCAGTCGATGCCGCCATCCGCATGCATCGGTGTGACAATCGCGACCAGGCTGCCGGAGAACATATCTGTGCTCAATCGTACGACGGGGTCGGCGATGTTACGGGGCTCAGCTGACCAGAAGCAAGCCGACGTTCGCAAGCCGCGCGAGTCCCGGTACACTGCCGGCCCAGTACTGTGACTTCCGATCCAATGAAGCAGCATCTCGCCGTCTCCGCCATCGGCAACGACCGCACCGGCATGGTCCATGAGCTGACCCGCGTCATCAGCGACTGCGGCGGCAACATTGCCGAAAGTCGGATGGCGGCGCTGGGTTCGGAGTTCGCGATGCTGCTGTTGGTCAGCGGCAACTGGCATACGCTCGCCCGCATCGAATCGGAGCTCGCGCGCCTGGCCGAGACCGCCGCTCTGAGCGTGCATGTGAAGCGCACCGAGCCCAGGGCGGCACGCGCCGATATGCTGCCCTACTCGGTGGACATCGTGAGCCTGGACCAGACCGGCATCGTCGCCGGACTGTCGGGCTTCTTCGCCAGTCGCGGCATCGACATCTGCGAGGTCTCGACCCGCAGCTATGCCGCGGCGCATACCGGCGCGCCGATGTTCGCGGTGCAGATAGTGATCAATGTCCCCGGAAAACTGCACGTCGCGCAGCTGCGCGAGGAGTTTATGGACTTCTGCGACTCGCTAAATCTCGATGCGATTCTCGAGCCGGTCAAATCATGAGCGCCGCCAGGAAAGGGCGAGCCGCGCCGGGCACCAGCAGCACCCCGGCAGCGCCGGGGCGTAAGGCAACGCATCGACGGGCTGTGATGATCGGAGAAGTAGTGCCCGACTTCTCGCTGGCATCGACCGGCGGCGCCATTTGGCGCCTCAAGGATGCGCGCGGGCGCAAGCTGGTTTTGTACTTCTACCCGCGCGACAACACACCAGGCTGCACGCTCGAAGGTCGGCAATTTGCTGCACTGGCGCCGCGTTTCGACCGAGCCGGCGTCACTGTTGTCGGCATCTCGCGCGACAGCCTGGCCTCGCACGAGAAGTTCCGCGAGCAGATGGGCTTCCCGTTCATGCTGCTGTCGGATGCGGACAGCCTTGTCTGCAATCAGTTCGATGTGATCCGCGAAAAGAACATGTATGGACGCAAAGTAATGGGAATCGAGCGCAGTACCTTTCTGCTCGATGCTCGGGGCGTACTCAGAAATCAATGGCGTAGGCTAAAGGTGGACGGCCACGCGCTCGAAGTCCTCGAAGCGGCGCAAGCGCTGTGAGAACCGCCGCGCGCCGACTGTTCGTGCTCGACACGAATGTGCTCATGCACGATCCGACCGCGATCTTTCGCTTCGAAGAGCACGACATTTATCTGCCCATGGTGGTGCTCGAAGAGCTGGATGCGAATAAAAAAGGCCTGTCGGAGGCATCGCGCAACGCACGCCAGGTCAGCCGCTTTCTCGATGACATGATGCGCGGCGTCACCAAGGAGCAGATCGATGCCGGGCTGGTCATACCCTCCAGCTATAGTGGCAACCACGGCAAAAAACCGCCCGCCGGCCGGCTGTTCTTCCAGACACGCGAACTCTCGGGCGGTCTGCCTGCGGGTCTGCCTGGGGTCGGCGTCGACAATCTGATCCTCGGGCAGACGCTGTCGCTGCAGCGCCAGGAGCCGCGGGCGCGCGTCGCGCTGGTATCGAAGGACATCAATCTGCGAATCAAGGCCGCGATCGTCGGTGTGCATGCCGAGGACTACTACAGCGACAAGACCATCGAAGACGCCGATGTGCTCTATACCGGGGTTGTAACCTTGCCGGGAGATTTCTGGGAACGGCACGGCAAGGACATGCGCTCCTGGAAGGAGGGCGATCGAACCTGGTATCAGGTCAACGGCCCGGCGGCCAGCTACTGGCGTCCCAATCTGTTCGTCTACGAAGCTGGCCCGCAGGGCATCGAAGCCATCGTGCGTGCCGTCGACGGCGAGGCGGCCACGCTGGAACTGGCGCGTGATTTTCGCAGCGAGCGCCACAGCGTCTGGGGCATCACCGCGCGCAACCGGGAGCAGAACTTCGCGCTCAACCTGCTGATGGACGCGGAGATTGACTTCGTGACACTGCTCGGCCCGGCTGGCAGCGGCAAAACCCTGCTGGCGCTGGCCGCCGGCCTCGCGCAAACCCTTGAGCGCAACCGTTTTGTCGAGATCATCATGACGCGCGTGACCGTTCCGCTCGGTGAAGACATCGGCTTCCTGCCCGGCACCGAAGAGGAGAAGATGGAGCCCTGGATGGGCGCTCTGATGGACAACCTGGAGGTGCTCACGCGCAGCGACGAAGGCGGTAACTGGGGCCGCGCAGCCACCAACGATCTGCTGCGCAATCGGATCAAGATCCGCTCGCTCAATTTCATGCGCGGACGCACTTTCCTCAACCGTTTCATCATCCTCGATGAGGCTCAGAACCTGACTCCCAAGCAGATGAAGGCGCTCGTGACGCGGGCCGGTCCGGGCAGCAAGCTGGTCTGCCTCGGCAACATCGCCCAGATCGATACGCCCTATCTGACCGAGACCACCTGCGGCCTGACCTACGTTGTCAACCGTTTCCAGGGCTGGCCGTACTCTGGACATATCACCTTGGTGCGCGGCGAGCGCTCACGGCTCGCGGATTTCGCCTCCGAAGCGCTCTAGGGCTCGGAGCTCCGGCCGATGCGGAACCTTGGCGCCTATGGCGAGGTCCAAGTAGAGTACAACGTATTGATGTCTCTAGATCTTATGCGCCGCACCTATGCCGCCCTGCTCGGCTGCCTGTTGACCGTCACGGCCGCTTGGGCCGCGGCCGCCGACTCGCCTGTCACTGCCAGCTTCGCGCCCAGCACGGCCTCCGTCGGCAGCAACCTGCCGGACCTGGGCGGCCCCGCCAACGCGATGATCAGTAAGGCCGACGAGTATCAGGTCGGCCGTATGGCGATGCGCGACATGCGCGATCAGAACATGATCCTCGAGGATGCCGAGGCCACCGACTACATCCAGCAGCTGGGTATGCGGCTCGCCTCCCAGGCGCACGACGAAGGCCAGAATTTTACATATTCCGTCCTTCGCGAGCCGGTGATCAACGCCTTCGCCACCTTTGGTGGATTCGTCTGCATCAACAGCGGGCTGATCCTCCTCACGGAAAATGAGTCGCAACTCGCCGCCGTGATGGCGCACGAGACCGGTCACGTGGTGCAACGCCACATCGCCCGCGGCTACATAGCCCAGAGCCGAATGTCGCTCGCCTCGACTGCGGCGCTCCTGGCCGCCATCCTCATCGGCGCCGCCAGTGGCGCCGGCGGCCAGGCGATGGAGGGTGCCGTGGCTCTGAGCCAGGCTACCGCACTGCAGCAGAGCATCAACTACACCCGCAGCCAGGAAATCGAGGCCGACGCGGTCGGCATCGAGCTGCTGTCCGGTGCCGGCTTCGACCCGAACGAAATGGCGTCCTTCTTTGAATCGATGTCGCGCGTCGAGGGCCTGTCGATGGCCGGAATTCCAGCGCTGCTGGTGGACCACCCGGTCACCAGCGATCGCATTGCCGCCGCGCGTAACCGCGCCGCGACTTTTCCGCAGGTCAAGCCGCTGTCGGAATCGCAAAGCTTCGCCTTCTTCAAAGAGCGTGTGCGCGTGTTGGTGACGCCGCCGGAAGTCCCCCTGGATCAGTACTATGCTTCGCTGCGCGACCGGCGGTCGCTGACGCCGGCGGAGCGCTACGGCGAGGCGTTGGTGCAGATGCAGCATGGCAACGCAGCGACCGCCGTGCCAACGCTGCGCGAGCTGCAGAGCAGCTATCCGCAAATGACAATGCTGTATGCGGCGCTCGGTCAGGCGCTCGCCACCGCGGGTCAGATGGATGCCTCGCTCGCACTATTCGAACGCTCGGTGCGGCTGTTCCCGCGCAACGTGCCGCTGACGGTGCGCTATTCGGAGACTTTGATGCAGGTTGGCAGACCGAAGCAGGCGCATGAGCTGCTGCTCGATCTGTTCAATAATGTCGATCCTTCGCCGGCGCAGATCCGGCTCACGGCGCTTGCCGCCAGCGCCGCCGGGGATGCCGGGGATGCCTATGCGTACATGGCCGAATATGACCTGGTCGGCGGCCAGTTGGCGCTCGCCAATCAGCAGCTCGAGCTTGCGCTCGCCGCCCCCGATCTCACGAGCGTGCAGCGCGCCAGATTTCGCGCGCGCCTCGACGAAGTGCGGGGCTGGCTACGCGAACAACAGCAATCACGGCGCGGCCAGCAAAACGGCAGATAGTCCCCGGTCGCCGCGGCGCAATATCGGTGCCGCCCAAGCTGCTACACTCGCGTCCCATGTCGCGTCGATGGATCGCCCCCAAAAAACAGCAACACACGGCCGCCCCATCCCTTACGCCCCGCGCAGCCGCGCTTGCACTGCTGGCAATGTTCCTGGGGTTGGCCGGTTGCGTCACACTGCCGAGCGGCAAGCCGGACCCACGCGATCGTTTCGAACGCGTCAACCGCTCGGTGTTCGCGTTCAATACCAAACTCGATCACGCCATCCTGCGTCCCGCGGCCCGCGGCTATGTGAAAGTGACGCCGCGTCCGGTGCGCATCGGCATCAGCAATTTCATGAGCAACCTGGTTTCTCCGGCCACCATCGTCAATAATTTCCTGCAGGGCAAATTCAAAGACGGCGCCAGCGATACCGCGCGGCTGGTGATCAACACGACGGTGGGCATCGGCGGCCTGTTTGATCCCGCGACCGGTATGGGTCTGGACCGGCACCTTGGTGACTTCGGCCAGACGCTGGGCATATGGGGTATGCACGCGGGCCCCTACCTGGTGCTGCCATTTCTCGGCCCGTCCACGGTGCGCGATGCCTTCGGCCTGGTGCCGGACTACCTCCTCCTCCATGAGATCGAAACCGTCCAGCTGTTCGACAATAACGCTTACATAGAATGGGGCCTGTTCGCAGTCAGCGCGGTGAACCGGCGCTCGCAGCTGCTCGATACGGATCGGCTACTCGACAGCAGTTACGATCCCTACGCCTTCCTGCGCAGTGCCTACCTGCAGCGGCGTGAATATCTCATCAACGGTGGCATCACGCCGCCCGAGGAAGAATTCCCGGATACCGACAGTGACAGCGGCGATGCAGCGCCAATTGGCTCACCGCCGGCCGGACCAAGTGACTTACCGCCCGCTCAGCCAGACGCCCCGCCGCCGAAGTAAGCACGGAATGCTCGTCGCTAGCGGGGTCGCTTGAGCCCCTAAGCTCGGCGTATCAGCTGCCGGAGACGATCCTTGCCTTGATCGCCTCATATTCGGAGTCGGTGATGAGCTTGCTGTCGAGCATCTGCTTGGCTTCCTGTAGTCGGCGCACGGCATCGGAGCCGCCACTCGGCGCGCCAGCCGCCGGCGCCGCGGCACCCGGCGCGGCGCCGGCAGAAAACTGAATGCCGCCGGCGCGTGCGCGCAGTTCCTCGAGCTCCCTAATGCGCCGTTTCTCGCGCCACTGCTGATCTTGAGCCTGGCAGATGCGGTATACCGCTTCGGCCTGTGCGGTGCGCAGGCCGCGGATTTCCATCAGTTGATTGCCCGAGCCGCCCTGGGAGGCCAGATCCGCGGCCCTGCCGCTGCGCACGCTCAGATCGGCGGAAAATATGCCTACACGAAGCTTGACTTCTTCGAGGTCTTGCCAGCGAATGTCATGCAGATTGAAGCCGCCGATCAGTTTACGCGCAATGCAGATGAATCGGCCGCTGGTGGCGGCGACCAGCAGGCGGCGGTGCCTGACGGCGAATGTGCGGCGTTGGACCGCCCAGGCCTCCAGGCTCTCGCCCGCAATGAGCACCGACTGCAGGTACTCCATGGCCCGCTGCAGCCCGGCCTCGGTCTCGGAAACTTGCTGGTTCATATGCCCACCTTCATAGGTATGTCGGTCGACGGCGCCCGCGCCGTCGCCATCAACCGCTCAGCAGTCGTTCGACCTCGCTGAGCCGCGCCAGCGACAGCAGCGTCTCCGCCGGCTTGGCATAGCGCAGTTGGCACGAGCGTGCCCGCGCTGTCGCCAGCCAGTCGATCAGCAGCGCCAGGCCAGCGCTGTCGACCGCCGGAACCGTCTCCAGATCGACAGTGAGTCCACTCTTGGCCGAAGCGATCAGTGCGAGCCCCGGATTGCGCAGCGCGGCGACCGTGGCGAAAGTCAGCGGCGCCTCGAGCCGGTAGACATCCGCCGAGATCGCCACAAATGCTGCGTGGGCGGCGTCTCCGGTCATCACCGCAGCGCCCGGCGCGAGAGGGCTCACAGCCACACGCTAGCCTTTGGTGCCTGCGGCGCCTTTGATTGCGCTCGGCGTCTCACCGGCTTCCAGGCGCGCGATCACTTCGTCAAGGCCCTTCTGATCGATTTCGGCGCCGAAATCGTCGCGGAAACTCTTGACGTAACTAATGCCTTCGATGACGACATCCCACGCTTTCCAGCCCTGATCGGTGCGACGCAGGCTGTAGTTGACCGCGACCAGCGAACCGTCGTTCTTGCGCACTTGCGTACGCACGCTCGCGAATTGCGCAGCGGCATCGCCGGTGTATGGAAACACCTTGAGCTTATCAGCCGTAAAATCCACCAGGGTGTCGCCGTAGTTGTTCAGCAGCGACTTATAGAACGCTTTGACGAAGCGCTGTCGTTGCGCATCGGTCGCCGCCGTCCAGTGACGGCCGAGTACCAGACGCGCGGAATAGTCGGTGTCGAAATGCGGCAGCAGCACCTGGTCGACCAGCTGGTGCACCTTGCCTGGATTCGAGCGGTATTCGCCGCGGTGCGCATCGAGATCCTTGAGCATGGCGCTGGCGGCCGTCTGAATCAGCTGGCCCGGCCCGCTGGCATCGACCGAGGCGCCCAGATCCGTCGGTGCGCCGGGCTTGGCCGCCCCGGAATTGGCCTGACCGGCAGGCGCACTCGCCGGCGCCGCCGCCGCGGCCGTCAACGAGAGCCCGAGGCTCAGTCCCATCGCCACTAGAAGCATCAGTTGTCGCATAAACGCCTCACTTCGAAGCATCACTCGAGCCCTTCTTGTCATCGCCCGAGTCCTTGTTACTGGAAAAATTCGCAAAGAGCTTGTTGATCAAACTTTCAATCACTATGGCTGACTGCGTGAACTGCAGCTGGCTGCCGGCATGAAGGAACGTGTCCGCGCCCCCGGGCGTGATGGCGACGTAATTAGCGCCGAGCAGCCCGGAAGTCTGGATCGCCGCATCGCTGTCGTCCGGAATGCGGGCATAGCGGCGGTCGATACTCAGCGTGACCGAGGCCCTGTATACCGACGTATCGTAACCAATCGCGTTGACCTGGCCGACGCGCACGCCCGCCATAGTCACCGGTGCCCCGACTTTCAGACCGCCGATGTCATCAAACTTGGCGATCACAGAATAGCTCGCCGACGAGCGCTTTAGCTGTAAGCCGCTGGCGGGTAGTTGTGTAGTTAGAAAACCGAGCGCCGCGAACCCCAGCAGCACGAACAGGCCGGTGCCAACTTCCATGGATCGATTCGCCTGGGCCATGATGCAATCCTCTACGCCGGACTTACAAAAACGCCGCGGTCAACATGTAATCGAGCAGCAGCACCAGTACCGCCGAGGTCACAACGGTGCGTGTGGTGGCGAGCCCCACACCGTCGGCCGTCGGCTCGGCATGGTAGCCCTCGTACACCGCGAGCAGACTGCAGGCGGCGCCGAACACCACACTCTTGATCACCCCCTCGTTGACATCCCGCAGCTCGACCGAGTTTTGCATCTGTGACCAGAAGGTACCTGGCTGGATGCCCATCATGGTCACACCGACCAGCTGCGCGCCATAGATGCCGATGCAGTTGAAGATCGCTGCGAGCAACGGCACCGCAATGAATCCGCCGAGGAATCGAGGCGCGACCACGTGACGCACCGGATCTACCGCCATCATCTCCATCGCCGCGAGCTGATCGGTCGCGTTCATGAGTCCGATTTCCGAACACAGCGACGTGCCTGCGCGGCCGGCAAACAGCAGCGCCGTGAGCACCGGGCCGAGCTCCTTGATGAGCCCCAGCGCGGCGGCCACGCCGAGCGCCGATTCGGAGCCGAAGCGTTGCAGCAGGTCGTAGCCCTGCAGTCCCAGCACCATGCCGACGAACAGGCCGCTAAGCATGATGATCACCAGCGAGCGAGCGCCAGCGTTGTAGACCTGCTTCAGCACCAGCTGCGGACGCGCCAGCGCCGGAATGCACTGGCCGAGCACGCGCAGCAGAAACAGCGACACGGCGCCAATCTTGCCGAGCGCGTCTAGCGCCATCGAGCGGCGTTGCGACAGGCTGCTCACGCGGCCATCCTCATGCGCCTGGGCGTTCGAGCAGCTGCTCGAAGTAATCCGGCGCCGGATAATGAAACGGCACCGGGCCATCGGGCGAACCGCTCATGAACTGCCGCACGACGTCCTTTTGCTCCGCATTGAGCTCTGCCGGGCTGCCCTCGGCCACCACTTGTCCCTCCGACAGCAGATAACTGTAGTTCGCGATGGCGCTGATTTCCCTCACGTCATGCGAGACCACGATACTGGTGATGCCGAGCAGGCGATTGAGCGATTGGATCAGGCGCACGATCACTCCCATCGAGATCGGATCCAGACCGACAAACGGCTCGTCATAGATCAGCACTTCCGGATCCATCACTATCGCCCGGGCCAGCGCCACGCGCCGCGCCATGCCGCCCGAGAGCTCGGCCGGCATCAGATCGGCGGCACCGCGCAATCCAACAGCCTGCAGTTTCATCAGCACCAGCTCGCGCAGTACGGGCTCGGGCAGCTGGGCGTGCTCGCGCACCGGGAATGCCACGTTCTCGAATACCGACAGGTCGGTCAGCAGGGCGCCGTTCTGGAACAGCAGGCCCACTCGCTGACGCAGCCGGTAGAGCTCGCGGCGCTTGAGCCTGGCAACATCCTCACCGAACACGTTGACAAGCCCGCTCTGCGCCACGATCTGGCCCATGATGAGCCGCAGCAGCGTGGTCTTGCCGGTGCCGCTCGGGCCCATCACCGCCGTGATGGCGCCGCGGCGCATGCGCACATTCAGACCCTTGAATATTGCATGACTGCCGATGGCGTAATACACGTCGCGCACGTCGACCACGGCATCGTCAACGGCGTGAGTCGGATCGGCGTCGGTGCGCCTTGGCGGCGCGCTCGGTCGTGGCTCGGCCATGCGCCGGTCAGCAACCGGCGCACGTGCAAGAGCACCGGCGCTGACCGCAAGGCTGGTCGATCACGCCGCCTCTTGCTCCATGCCGGCCTGAAAACCGCCGCTGCGTGCCAGTCCATTGAGCCGCGACCACTTCTGGAACTCCTTCTGGCCCGCGGCGAAATTGCCTGCTTTGCCGCCCCAGGTCGTGAGCGCGGCATCCTGCAGCGCGCGGCCATAACTGAAGGACAGCTGCCAGGGCATCGCTCCGAGTCGATTCATCAGCGACAGGTGCAGTGAAGCCTCGGCGGGCGTCTGGCCACCGGAGAGGAACATGATGCCGGGGACAGCTCCGGGCACGTGGCGCTTGAGGCAGCGCACGGTGGCGGCGGCGACCTGCTCCGGCGTCGCGTGCGTCGGGCATTTCTTGCCGGAGATCACCATGTTGGGCTTCAGGATCATGCCCTCCAGATGCACGCGGTGGCGCTCGAGCTGCGCGAATACTTCGGCCAGCACCTCGCTGGTGACTGCCTCGCAGCGCTCCTGCGTGTGGCCGCCGTCCATCAGCACTTCGGGCTCGACGATCGGTACGATATTCTGTTCCTGACAGAGCGCCGCATAGCGCGCCAGGGTGTGCGCATTGGCCTCGATCGCCCAGCGCGTCGGTATACGCTCACCGATATCGATCACCGCGCGCCACTTGGCAAAGCGGGCACCGAACTTGTAGTACTCGATGAGCCGCTCGCGCAGACCATCGAGGCCCTCGGTGATGGTTTCGCCCGCAAATCCGGCCAGCGGCTTAGCACCGGTGTCCACCTTGATGCCCGGGATGATGCCGAGCTTGGCGAGACAGCTCGGGAACGGAACGCCATCGCGGGTCTTCTGCCGGATGGTTTCGTCGTACATGATCACGCCGCTGATCCATTGCGCGATCCCGGGAGTCGTGAACAGCATCTCGCGATAGGTTCGACGCAGCTCCTCGGTCGACTCGCTGCCGATCTTCGACAGGCGCTTGGCGATCGTGCTGTTGCTCTCATCCGCGGCCAGCAGTCCCTTGTCCCTCGCCACCATGGCATTAGCCACCGCTTCCAGCTCATTGTGACTCATGATTTTCCGCTCCTGCGAAATTAAATTGGATTGCGGAGGATACCAAAGCTGCGTCGGGCCAAGACGGCGGTCTGCCCATCGGCACGCTTCTCATTCCGCGCATATAGTACTAATATAGTCCTAGTTTAGAGGCCTCCCATGTTGCGTATCAGCAAACTGACCGACTATGCCACGGTGATCCTGGCTCGCCTGGCCGCAGAGCCTGGGCGGCGCTCTACGGCGGCGCGGATCGCCGGCGAGACCCGCCTGGCCGCCCCGACCGTCTCGAAGCTGCTCAAGCAGTTGCACCGACGGGGTCTGGTCAATTCTACCCGCGGGTTGCATGGCGGGTATCTGCTGGCGCGGCCCGCCGCCGAGATCACCGCCGCCCAGATCCTCGATGCACTCGAAGGCCCAGTGGCGTTGACTGAATGTGCCAGCAGCGAGAGCCATTGTTGCATCGAGACTAGCTGCCTGGTCGGCCGCGCCTGGCAACGGGTGAATCTCGCGATCCGACGCTCGCTGCAGGAGATCACGCTGCTCGAACTGGCCGGCCTGAGCGGCGCCAGTGCCCACCCGTCGGCGCTCGATCGTGGATTCCCAGTCGCTCTGGGCCGCATTGCGGCCCGTAGCCTCGAACGGGAGCCGCTGTGAGCACTGCCGATATCAACGTGCTGGTCAACCGCAGCTATCGCCACGGCTTTGTCACCGATATCGAGGCCGACACGGTGCCGCCGGGGCTCGACGAAAGCGTGGTACGGCTGATCTCGCACAAGAAGCGGGAACCGCAGTTTCTGCTCGACTGGCGGCTGCGCGCGCTGCGTCATTGGCAGAGCATGCGCGAGCCGCATTGGGCGCATTTGCGCTACCAGCCGATCGATTACGATGCCATCTCCTACTACTCGGCGCCCAAGCAGGCCAAGGACGGACCCAAGAGCCTGGCCGACGTGGACCCGAAGTTGCTGGCGACCTACGACAAGCTCGGCGTGCCGCTGCATGAGCGCGCGCGCCTGGCCGGCGTCGCGGTCGATGCGGTGTTCGACAGCGTCTCGGTCGCGACCACCTTCAAGGAACGCCTGGCCACAGCCGGCGTGATTTTCTGCCCGTTTTCCGAGGCGGTGCAAAAGCACCCGGCGCTGCTCGAGCGCTACCTGGGCTCGGTCGTGCCCTACACGGACAACTTCTACGCCACGCTCAACTCGGCGGTGTTCACCGACGGCTCGTTCGTCTACGTGCCCCCCGGCGTGCGCTGCCCGATGGAGCTGTCGACCTATTTTCGCATCAACGCGGCGAACACCGGTCAGTTCGAGCGCACCCTGATCGTCGCCGATGCCGGCAGCTACGTGAGCTATCTCGAAGGCTGCACCGCGCCGATGCGCGACGAGAATCAACTGCACGCGGCGGTGGTGGAGCTGATTGCGCTGGACGATGCGCAGATCAAATACTCGACCGTGCAGAACTGGTATCCGGGCGACGAACAGGGCCGAGGCGGCATCTATAATTTCGTCACCAAGCGCGGCGAATGTCGCGGTCGCAATGCGCGCATCTCGTGGACGCAGGTGGAAACCGGTTCGGCGATCACCTGGAAGTATCCGAGCTGCATCCTGCGAGGCGAGAATTCGATCGGCGAGTTCTACTCGGTCGCGACCACCAATCACTATCAGCAGGCCGATACCGGCACCAAGATGATCCACATTGGCGCCAATACACGCAGCACGATCGTGTCCAAGGGCATCTCGGCCGGCCACGGGCAAAATGCCTACCGGGGCCTGGTAAAGATACTGCCCTCGGCGAGCGGCGCGCGGAACTTTACTCAGTGCGACTCGCTCTTGATGGGAAAGCACTCGGGTGCTCATACCTTTCCGTACATCGAAGTCCGAAACCCCAGTGCCACTGTTGAACATGAGGCCAGCACCTCACGCATCAGCGAGGAGCAGCTGTTCTACTGCCTGCAGCGCGGCATCGGCGCCGAGGACGCTGTCAACATGATCGTCAGTGGTTTCTGCCGCACGGTGTTCAAGGAGCTGCCGATGGAGTTTGCCGTTGAAGCTCAGAATCTGCTGGCCGTGAGCCTGGAAGGAGCGGTCGGATGAGCACTGCTGCTGACACCGCCGCGCCATCGCCGCTGCTCGAGATCCGCGACCTGCGCGTCAAGGTCGGCGGGCAGGAAGTGCTACGAGGTATTTCGTTGGCGGTGCGCGCCGGCGAGATGCATGCGATCATGGGGCCGAACGGCTCGGGCAAGAGCACGCTCGCGCACGTACTGGCGGGTCGGCCTGACTACGAGATCGTTTCCGGCAGCGCCAGCTTCGAGGGCCGTGACCTGTTTGCCCTGGCACCGGAACAGCGCGCGCGCGCGGGTTTGTTTCTGGGCTTTCAATACCCGGTTGAGATTCCGGGCGTGAACAATGCCTATCTGCTCAAGGCCGCGGTCAATGCCGCGCGCCGCGAGCGTGGCCTGGCCGAGCTGGATGCCTTCGAGTTCCTGTCGGTGGTGCGCGCAAAGATCAAGCTGATGCAGATCGACGAGAGTTTCCTCAGCCGCGGCGTCAACGAGGGCTTTTCCGGCGGCGAAAAGAAGCGCAACGAGATTTTGCAGATGCTGGTGCTCGAGCCGAAACTCGCGCTGCTCGACGAGACCGACTCGGGTCTCGACATCGATGCGCTCAAGGTCGTGGCCAATGGCATCAACTCATTGCGTGCCGCCGAGCGTGCCATCGTACTGGTGACGCACTATCAGCGGATGCTCGATTACGTGGTGCCGGACTACGTGCACGTGCTCGCGCGCGGCCGGATCGCGCGCAGCGGCGATCGCACGCTGGCACTCGAGCTCGAGCGGCGCGGCTATGACTGGATCAGCGAGCAGGCTGCGGCCTGAAGCCGAAGCGATGGCCACGCCCGCTACCACGGCTCGCAGCGAAATTCTCGATCGCATAGTGAGCGATTACGAGGCCGTGGCCGCACGATTGCCGGACGCGGCCGTGACGCGCGAGGCACGCGGCCGCGCCATGCGTGAGCTGTCGCGGCTGGGTTGGCCGAAGGCGGGCGACGAACAATGGCGCTACACGAATCTGCGCGCCTTCGAGCGCGTGCCTGCGTTCCGTCCAGCGGTGCTGGCACGCGCGGCGAGCGATGCTGCGGCCACGCCCGCGCTCGAGCTGCCGCCGCCCCTGCCCGGCTTTGAACGGCTGGTGTATATCGATGGCGTGCGCGAGGGCGCGGCTGCGACCGCCGCCGCCATATCCGGCCCGGAATGGCAGGCCGAGCAGCGTCTCGGACTGCTCTGCGACATGTTTGCCAGCGACGTTGCCTCGCTGCGAATCCGCGGCACGAGCGCGATCGAAGTGCTGTTTCTGACCAGCGACGCGGCCGCGGGCGCCGCCTGCTACCCGCGACTGCAGCTCGAGCTCGAGCCTGCCAGCCGACTGCAACTGGTCGAACGTCATCTGGGCACCCCGGATGCGCCGACCCTGGTATGCGCCAATGTCGCCATCGAACTCGGCCGCGGTGCGCAGCTGATGCACTACCGGCTGCAGCAATGCGGCGTCCATACCGCCTTCACCGACACGCTGTCGGCGCAGCTGGCCGATGGGGCAAGCTACAGCGTGCGCCAGGTTGCCATCGGAGCCGGCTCGGCACGCACCAGCGCGCAGGTGCGACTCGCAGGTCGCGACGCCGCATTCAGCTGGCAGGCTATCGCGGTCGGCCGTGGACAGCAGGTACACGACACGGCGCTCAAGGTCGAACACCTCGCCGCCGACACCCGTACCGAAGAGGTGTTTCGCGGCATTGCCGATGAGCGTGCCCGTATCGCTTTCAGCGGCCACATTCACATCGCCGCCTCGGCCCCCGGCTCCGACGCCCGCCAGTCGCTGCGCGGATTGATCGAGGGTGCCGGCGCCGAGATCGATCTGCGGCCGCGACTGGAAATCAACACCGATGAAGTCCGCGCGCAGCACGGCGCGACCACCGGGGCGCTCGATGAGAATCTGATGTTTTATCTGCTGGCGCGCGGCATCGACCGCACGACCGCGCGCGCGCTGCTCAAGTGGGCGTTCCTGGGCGACGTCCTGCGTGCGATCGACCTGGCGGAAGTGCGCAGCGCGGCCGAGCACGGAGCGGCCGGGCAGCTCCCGGACGTAATGGCGATAGGAGCGCTGACATGAGCATCAAGGCGGCGGCGGCCAGATCGGCGCCGCTCGGGGCATCAGCGTTCGATGCCGCCAGGGTACGCGCCGAATTCCCGATTCTGGCGCGCGAGATCAACGGCAAGCCGCTGGTGTATCTCGACAGCGCCGCGTCCTCACAGCGCCCGCTGGCCGTATTGCGCGCCGTCGAGCACTATGAGACCAGGTTGCATGCCAACGTCCATCGCGGTGTGCATTCCTTGAGCCAATGGGCCACAGAAGCCTATGAGGGCGCACGTGAAATCGTGCGCCGATTCCTGCACGCGCGATCGACGCGCGAGATCGTGTTCGTGCGCGGCACCACCGAGGCTATCAATCTGGCCGCGAACAGCTGGGGCCGCGGCAATCTCGAGCCCGGCGACGAGATCCTGATCACCTACCTCGAGCACCACGCCAACATCGTGCCCTGGCAGATGCTCTGCGCCGCCACCGGCGCGAAGCTGCGCGCCGCGCCGGTCAAGCCCAGCGGTGAGCTCGACCTCGAGGCTTTCCGCAACATGCTGTCGGCGCGCACACGGCTGGTGGCGGTCGCGCATGTCTCCAACGCGCTCGGCACCATCCTGCCGGTGCAAGAGATCGTGCATATGGCGCATGCGCGAGGAGTGCCGGCGCTGCTCGACGGCGCGCAGGCCGTCCCGCATCAGACCGTGGACGTGCAGGCAATCGACTGCGACTTTTATGCTTTCTCCGGCCACAAGGTCTATGGCCCCACCGGCATTGGCGTGCTCTATGCTCGCGAGTCGCTGCTTTCAGCGATGCCTCCCTGGCAAGGCGGCGGTGACATGATCCTCTCGGTCGGCATCGAGGCCAGCACTTACAACGAGCCGCCCTGGAGATTCGAAGCCGGCACGCCGAACATTTCGGGAGCGGTCGGGCTCGGAGCGGCGCTCGAGTACGTCGAAGCACTGGGCCGTGAGGCGATTGCCGCGCATGAACATACGCTGCTCGAACTGGCGACCGAGCGCTTGTCGGCGCTGCCGCGACTGCGGTTGATCGGTACTGCGAGCGCCAAGGCTGCCGTGATCTCGTTCACGATGGACGGTGTGCATCCGCATGATATCGGCACCATCCTCGACAGCGAGGGCATTGCGATCCGAACCGGCCATCACTGCGCGATGCCGATCATGGAAGTATTCGGCCTCGCGGCGACCGCACGTGCATCCTTCGGCTGCTACAACAACGCCGAGGACGTCGACCGGCTGGTCGAGGGCTTGAAGAAAGTGCGCAAGCTATTTGGTTGAGACCGCAGGTGGCGCACGTATGGATCTGAAAGAACTGTACCGCGACGTGATTCTGGATCACAACCGCAGCCCGCGGAATTTCGGCCGTCTCGAGCCGGCCGATGCCCAGGCCGCCGGTCACAATCCCCTCTGCGGCGACATTCTCACCCTGACGCTGCGCATGCAGGGCGATCGGGTGCAGGATCTGCGCTTCGAGGGCCAGGGTTGCGCCATCTCCACGGCCTCCGCCTCGCTGATGACGGAGGCGGTCAAGGGTCGCAGCCGCGAAGAGATTGCGCGGCTGTATGACGAGGTGCACACGCTGTTGACCGCGCCGACCAACGCGCCCGCCCGCGATCTCGGCAAACTCATGGCGTTGGCCGGAGTGGCCGAATTTCCCGCCCGCGTGAAATGCGCCAGCCTGTGCTGGCACACGCTGAACGCGGCTCTCGAGCGCGCGCCGGCGGCGGTATCGACGGAGTGAATGATGCGGGCCTACGACAACGAACCGGTGGTGATCCAACGCGACGTCGAAGCCATCATGGTGCCTTCAGGCCAGGCGATAACGCTCAAGCTCGGCCTGGCGGGCTATATCACGCAGGCGCTCGGCGGTAGCTTTACGCTTTATGTCGAGGGCAACCTTTACCGCATTTCCGGTGAGCAGGCCGACGCCATCGGCAAGGAAATAGCGCATCGGCCACAGCTGCCGCCCAACGCCACCGAGGAGGACGTGCGCGATCTGGCGTGGGAGCAGATGCGCGCCTGCTACGATCCGGAAATTCCGATCAATATCGTCGATCTGGGCCTGGTCTACGAATGCAAGGTCGAGCCGAACAAGGATCAGACACGCGATATCGGCATCACCATGACGCTGACAGCCCCTGGCTGCGGTATGGGCGATGTGCTGGTGCAGGACGTCAAGGAAAAACTCACGGCCATCCCGACCGTGCGCAATGTCAGCGTGGATCTGACCTTCGATCCTCCCTGGAATCAATCCATGATGTCGGAGGCGGCTCGCTTGCAAACCGGGATGACCTGGTAGTAATCGTGGCGGGATGAAGCCGCTCACTCTGTTGCTGTTGCGACATGCCGAAGCCGAAGCGCCACAACCCGGGCTCGCCGACATGGACCGGCCGTTGAGCATACGCGGCCGCACCGAGGCGCTCGATGCCGCCGATTGCATCGCCGCCGCCGAACCGCGTATCGATGCCATGCTGGTCAGTCCGGCGCTGCGAACCCGCGAAACGGCGATCATCGTCGCCGCCGAACTGGAGATCGCCGATGTTTTCCACTACGAGCCGGCGCTGTATCTCGGCACGCCCGATGCGTTGTTGGAGCCGCTGCAGCGCTGCGCAGCCGACACGCAAACCGTATTGATGGTCGGCCACAATCCTGGATTGAGCGCGCTGGCGCAGAGGTTCATGGGCAGCAAGCCGCGCATTGAGCTTCGCCCCGCGGGACTGTGCCGCATCAGGTTCGAGCAGCAATCCTGGCGCCAGATCCGACCCGAGGCGGCGGTGGCGTTTTCGGTACTGCGCTAGGAGCGAAGTCTGAGCATTCGACCGGACGATTCGCGCGAGAACGCCACAGCCCCGGACGTTCGACCGGACATTCGAGTGGTGCTGTTTGATGTCGGCGGCGTACTGGTTGAACTGAGCGGCGTCGCTACCTTGCTGGGCTGGCTCGATCACCGGGTCACGCCCCAGGAGCTCTGGTGGTTGTGGCTGCACTCGCCGTCGGTGCGCGCGTTCGAGACTGGCCGGATCGACGCCAGGCAGTTCGCAGCCGGCGTGCTCGCCGAACTGCGGCTCGACATCGATGCAGGACATTTCCTGGAGTCATTTACTCACTGGCCCACCGCGCTGTATCCGGGCGCCCTGGAAATGATCGAGCGGATTCCGCCGCGGTATCGGCGTGCGCTGTTATCCAACAGCAACGTGCTGCACTGGCGGCGCGTACTCGATGAAATGGGTCTCGGCGCCGTGTTCGAGCACCAGTTCGCCTCGCATCTGACGGGCAAGATCAAACCCGATGCCGAGGCATTCGAGCACGTGCTCGAGTCGCTCGACTGTCGAGCCTCGCAGGTACTGTTTCTGGATGACAATGCGCTGAACGTCGAGGCCGCGCGCAATATCGGTATGCATGCGCAGCTGGTGCGCGGCGTGCACGAAGCGCAGTGTTCGCTGCAGCAGGCCGGCATAATCACTGTTTTCTGATTTCGACCTGCGCCTTCACAGGAGATGCCAATGCCCTTGTGGGCGTCCTCGACCCCGATTGCGGCCGCCGCGCTGTTGATCGCCGCTGTCGTGTTGCCCGGCAGTCTCGCGATCGCCGTCGCCTGCGTGGCCGCGCTGCTCGGCGCCGTCATCGCCGCCGTGCACCACGCCGAGGTGATAGCGCATCGTCTCGGTGAGCCCTTTGGCGCTCTGGTACTGGCGGTGTCGATTACGACCATCGAAGTGGCCCTCATCGTCACGATGATGCTCACCGGCGGCCCGGATAAAGCCACGCTGCCGCGAGACACGATTTTTTCCGCGATCATGATCATCTGCAACGGCGTGATCGGCCTATGCCTGCTGATCGGAGCCCTGCGTCACCGGGAGCAGGCATTTCACGTCGTTGGCAACAATGCGGCGTTGGCGACGCTGATCGCGTTGACCACGCTGTCGCTGGTGCTGCCGACGTTCACCACCAGTTCCCCCGGCGCAACCTACACCGGCGCGCAACTGACCTTCGCCGCGCTGGCGTCACTGGTGCTGTGGGGAACGTTCGTGTTCGTACAGACGGTGCGCCATCGCGACTATTTCCTGCCACTTGAGAATCGAGGCGACGAGCAGGTGCATGCGCCCTCACCATCGGTTGCCTTAGCGTGGGGCAGCTTTGGCCTGTTGTTGGTCGCACTCACGGCGGTGGTCGGTCTGGCCAAGCTGCTGTCCCCGAGCATCGAAACGGCCGTCGCCGCGGCCGGCGCACCCCAAGGCACGATCAGCATTGCCATCGCCTTGCTCGTGCTGTTGCCCGAAACCACGGCGGCACTGCGCGCGGCGCGGGCCAACCGCTTGCAGACCAGCCTGAACCTTGCATTGGGATCGGCTCTGGCCAGCATCGGCCTGACGATCCCCGCGGTCGCATTCACTTCGATGCTGATCGGCGTACCGCTGGTACTGGGCCTGGACGCCAAAGACCTGGTATTGCTGCTGCTGACCTTCTTCGTCACGTTGATCACGTTCGTGTCCGGCCGTGGCCACGTGATGATGGGAGCGGTGCACCTGGTGATCTTCGGCGCCTTCGTGTTTCTGGCGCTGGTGCCGTGACGGGTTCTCATGGAGCGGGCCAGCCGCGTGCCTGCTGCTCGCGCCGCTATTCCACCGTGCAGAAACAATACGCGTAGATCGAATTCGGCGACGACAGCCGCGCCCAGCGCGCGAGTTCCAGGTCCAGCGGCTTGAGCCGCTGCACCAGCTGCGCCGCACCGCTCTGCGCGAGGCCGATGCGCCCGAGCATGCGCTCCCCGCTCGAGCGCACGTGGAACAGCAATTGCTGCGCCCAGCTCAGTTCCGGCTCAATGCGCCGCACGCCATAGCCGGCCTTGAGCCCCGCACGCCTGGCGGCTTCCGCCACCGCATCGTCGTAATTGCCGAGGCGATCCACCAGACCCTGCTGCCTGGCGTCGCCACCCGCCCATACCCGGCCCTGTGCGATGGCGTCAACCGCCTCGCGAGTCTTGCCGCGGCCTTTGGCGACGCGCGCGAGAAATTCCTCGTAGGCATGATCGACCGTGATCTGGAGCAGCCGGCCGACGTCGGCCGACAGCGGACGATCGAGCTGTGTCGCCCCGGACAGCGGCGTGGTGCCGATGCCGTCCACATTGATACCAAGTTTCGCCAGGCTCCGACTGAATGTCGGGATCCCCGCAAACACGCCGATTGAGCCGGTAATCGTATTCGGGCTGGCAATGATCTGGTCCGCGGCCGCGGCGATGTAATAGCCGCCCGAAGCCGCGACATCACTCATCGAGACCACCACCGGCTTGCCGTCGCGCTTGAGTGCCAGGACCTCGCGATAAATCTGCTCGGAAGCCAGCACGCTGCCGCCCGGACTGTCGATGCGCAGCACCACGGCGCGAATGTCATCGTCCTGGCGCGCCTCGTGTAACAGCTGTGCGGTCGACTCGCCGCCCACCGTACCGGGCGGCTGCTTGCCATCGAGGATCTCCCCGCTTGCGACCACGACACCGACCGCCTGACCCTTGCCGCGTTGTTTGTCCTCGGCGTGCGTGGCGCGCAGATAATCCGCGACGCTGACCTGCCGGTAGGATTTGCCGTTCGTATCGGCGCCGACCAGATCGACCAGCCGGTCCTCGACCTCCTGCTGCGTCTTCAGACCGCTGACCAGGCCGCTGTCCTTGGCCACCTTGGCGGTATCGCCGCCGGCTGCGGCCACCGTGGTCACATAGCTGTCCGCGTATTGCGCGATCGTCTCGGCCTTCAGGTTGCGCGCATCCGCCACCGCCGCGCGGTAACCGCGCCACAGCGCCTGCAGGTAGGCTTCGCTCTCCTCACGATCCTCGGCAGACATGTCGCGCCGCGTGTAGCTCTCGGCAGCACTCTTGAACTTGCCGGCCCGGAACAGATGCATGTCGATGCTGAGCTTGTCGAGCGCATCCTTGAAGAACATGCGATAGCGGTCGTAGCCGTCGAGCAGCACGAAGCCGAAGGGATCCAGGTACACCTCATCGGCTTGCGCCGCGAGGTAATACTGGCTCTGCAGAAAGTAAGTGCCGTGGGCGATGATTTTCTTGCCGCTGTGTCGGAACGCGGCGATCGCGGCGGCGAGTTCCTCGAGCTTGGCCTGGCCGGCACTGCCCATGTCATCGGTATCGATGACCAGCACCGGGATGCGAGGATCGCCGGCGGCGGCGCGAATCGCGGTGGTCAGGTCCCATAGCAGCGTCTGCGGCACCCCTTCACCCTGCGCCTCGTTCAGGGCACGCTCGATCGGCTCGCCACTTAGCTGCTCGACGATATCGCCCGAGGGCCGCACGACCAGCGCCGCTTTCTCCGGCAGCCGCGGTGTCGATTGCCGCAGTGCGCCGATGACGATCCCGAACAGCGCGAGCAGCAACAGCAGATGCAGGCAACGGCGCAGCACGTCGAGGCCGCGCCAAATTCCGTAGATGAATCTGCCGAAGTAGTGCATACGAAAAAACGTCTAGTATCCAGGGTGCTGGGCGCGCCCTGGGCAACAGGTCGTCGTACGTCGGGGCGCAGTCAGAGGTATCGCACTATAGGGTGCATTTTTAATAATAAAAATGCACCCTATAGTGCGATACCTCTGAGCGATTCCTGACGCGCATCGATCTGATCCCCTGGGCGCGCGAAGCGCGCTGGATGCTAGACCTTTTCCTCGATGCGCGCGGCTTTGCCGGCGAGATCGCGCAGGTAGTACAGCTTCGCGCGTCGCACACTGCCGCGGCGCTTGACCGCGATCTCGGTGATGCTCGGGCTGTAGATCGGGAAGGTGCGCTCGACACCCTCGCCGTGCGATATCTTGCGCACCGTAAACGAAGAGTTGAAGCCGCGATTGCTGCGCGCGATGACCACGCCTTCATAGGCCTGGACGCGCTCGCGATCGCCTTCGACCACCTTGATCTGCACCACGACCGTATCGCCGGGCTTGAACGCCGGTACCTTGCGGGTCATGCGCTCGGCTTCGAGTGTCTGGATAATGTTCATCGTCGTCTCCTCAAGTCTCGCCCGCGCTGTCGCGCTGCTGCTGCAAAAATTCCTCCAATAAGACCCTGCGCTCGCCATCGAGCGGCGCCCGGCCGATCAACTCCGGCCGTCGCAGCCAGGTGCGGCCCACGCTCTGCCTTGCTCGCCAGCGCCGGATCGCGGCGTGATCGCCGGAGCTCAGAACCGCCGGCACCCGCCGGCCCTGGTACACGTCCGGCCGCGTGTAATGCGGCCAGTCCAGCAAACCCTCGCCGAACGACTCTTCGACGCTCGAGCGTTCATCGCCCAGCGCGCCCGGCTGCAGCCGCACCAGCGCATCGATCAACACCAGCGCCGGCAGCTCGCCACCTGACACCACATAATCGCCGATCGACAGTTCCTGGTCGACCGCGAGCTCGAGCACCCTCTCGTCGATGCCCTCGTAGCGCCCCGCGATCAGCACCATTCCGGGCAGGCTCGCGAGCTGCGCCACGCGCGCCTGCGTCAGCAGCTGCCCCTGTGGCGACAGCGCGATACGCGCACTGTCCACGGGCAGGCGCCGCCGTGCCGCTGCGATCGCCGCGCACAATGGCTCGGGCTTCAACACCATCCCGGGACCGCCGCCGTACGGCCGGTCATCGACCGTGCGGTGCACGTCCTGGGTGTGCGCGCGCGGATCTTCCGTGCCGACGCTCAGCAGGCCTCGCTCTACCGCCCTTCCGAGCACGCCGTGGCGCAGCGCGTCCTGGATCAGAGCCGGAAACAGCGTGACGACTTCGATGCGCACGCCTAAAATTCCGCCGGCCAGTCGATCTCGATTTCGCGCCGCTCCAGGTCCACGCGCTTCAAGTGCGGTGCCGTCGCCGGTAACCAGCGCTCGCGCTCGTCCTCGGCCTTCACCACCATCAACGCGCCGGCCGGGGCCTCGAGGAAGTGCTGCAATATGCCCAGGAGCGCCCCCTCCGTATTGCGCACCGTGAAGCCTTCCAGGTCCTCACGGTAGTACTCACCCGGCCCGGCGGACGGCAGCTCGACGCGCTCGATCAGGATCTCGCAGCCCCGCAGGCTTGCCGCGGCCTCGCGATCGGCTACGCCCTCGAGCTCGACGCGCATCGCGTGCCCATCCCAGTGTGCCTGCACGACTTCGTACGTGTCCTCGCCGCCTTCCGGTCTGCGCAGGCGCCAGCGGCGATGCTGCAGCAGCGACTGCGGCGGATCGGCATAGGACCAGACCTTTAAGCCGCCGCGCACGCCGTGCGGCGCGAGGATGCGACCGAGTACGAAATAGCGGCTCAGGCAGCCGCAGCCTGCTTGCCGACGTCCTTGCGGTAGCCGGAAACGAGCTGACGCACCCGGTCAGACTCGTGCGCTCCGATCTTGAGCCAATGATCGATGCGCTCGAGATCGAGCTTGAGTCGCGTGTCCTTGCCGCGAGCCACCGGGTTGAAATAACCCACCTGCTCGAGGCTCGAGCCACCCTGGCGCTTGCGGCTATCGGTCACCACGACGTGATAGAAAGGCTGGTTCTTGGCGCCGCGGCGCGTCAAACGGATTGTGACCATAATCGAACTTCAGTAGGGCCCAAAAAAGAGCGCGGATTCTACGCAAATCTGCCGCAGGAAGAAAGGCTTATGCCGGCAGCGCGGGTTCCTTGGCGCCGGTCCGGCGCCGGTCCGGCGCCGGCCTAGCGCCGTCGCGGCACGCCGGGCGGCACGCTACCCTTGAGACCCGACATCAGGCGGCCGAGTTTACCGCCCTTCATGCCCTTCATGAGTCGCTGCATGTCCATGAATTGCTTGAGCAGACGGTTGACGTCCTGCACCTGCACTCCGGCGCCGGCGGCAATGCGGCGCCGGCGCGAGCCGTCAATGATGCCGGACTGCCGGCGCTCCTGGGCGGTCATGGAATCGATGATCGCCATCTGGCGGCGGAGCTCGAGGTCGGCCTGATCCCCCTTCATGGCCGCGCGGCCGGCCAGTTGCGTGGGCAATTTGTCCATCACCGCGGCCAGGCCGCCGAGCTTGCGGACCTGTTCCAGCTGCGAACGCAGATCGATCAGGCTGAAGCCCTTGCCCTGCACCACCTTGCGCGCGAGCTTCTCGGCCTGATCGACATCGACCTTGCGCTGGACTTCCTCGACCAGCGACACCACGTCGCCCATGCCGAGGATGCGCGAAGCCATGCGTTCCGGATCGAACGGCTGCAGAGCCTCGACCTTCTCGCCGACCCCGAGAAAGACGATCGGCTTGCCGGTCACGTAACGCACCGACAGTGCGGCGCCGCCGCGGGCATCGCCATCGGCCTTGGTCAGAATGATGCCGGTCAGATCCAGGGCAGCGCCGAAGGCGCGCGCGGCATTGACGGCGTCCTGGCCCGCCATGGCATCGACCACGAACAGGCGCTGGTGCGCCGTCACGGCCCGATCGATGGCTCGCATCTCCTCCATGAGCTCGGCATCGATATGCAGCCGACCGGCGGTGTCGATGATCAGGGTGTCATAGACGCCGCGACGCGCCGCCTCGAGCGCCGCGAGGGCGATCGCCGCCGGCTCCTCGCCCGTCGCGCTCGGAAAGAAGCTGGCACCGACGCTCTCGGCCAGCCGCTGCAGCTGCAGAATTGCGGCCGGACGGCGCACGTCGGTGCTCACCAGCAGCACCCGCCGGCGCTGCTCCTGCTGAAGCCAGCGTGCCAGCTTGGCGGCGGTGGTGGTCTTACCCGCCCCCTGCAGACCGGCGAGCAGCACGACCTGCGGCGGCTGCACGTTGAAGGCAAAACCGGCCTGCGATTGGCCCAGCACCGCGGTCAACTCGCGATGCAGGATGCCGATGAAAGCCTGGCCTGGCGTCAGGCTGCTCGCGACCTCCGCGCCCAGCGCCTGCGTTCTGACGCCGTCGATGAAGCTCTTGACGACCGCTAGCGCAACGTCGGCCTCCAGCAGCGCCATGCGCACTTCGCGCAGCGTTTCCGCCACATTCTCATCGGTCACACGGCCGCGGCCGCGCAGGGTTTGTACGGCGCGGCTGAGGCGCTCGGTCAACTTATCGAACATGGTGCGACTGCGGCGGGACCGCCCTATACAGCTGTCAGGCTACCGATTATAAGAGACGCCGTGGATAAAGCGCCCACGATCGTCCTGATCCTGATTCTGCTCGCGCTGCTGTTGGTGATTGCCTTCTCCTCGGGCACCGAAGTCGCGATGCTGTCGGTGAATCGTTACCGCATTCGCCATCGCGCCAACAACGGGGAACGGCGGGCGCGCTTGCTGGAGAAACTGCTGGCGCAGCCGGACCGCTGGCTCGGCGCCAATCTGGTCATCCTGGCGCTCGCCAGCGTCGCCGCGTCCACGGTGGCAACACTGCTGGCGCTGCGTACCGGTGAACGGCACGCGCTCGCGATCATGATGGTGCTGCTGACACTGGTCGTGATCGTGTTCTGCGAGCTGGCGCCGAAAATCTTCGCCGCAGCACGGGCCGAGAGCGTCGCACTAAGCTGCGCCTTTGTGTACCGCACGCTGCTGTGGGCCACGTGGCCGATCATTTGGCTCGCGAACTTTGTTGCACGAGGCTTCCTGCGCCTGTTTGGCGTCCGGCGCGGCGGTTCCGCCAACAACGCCCTGTCCGCCGACGAACTGCGCACCGTGGTCACCGAGGCCGGCGCGCTGGTTCCGCAACGCCATCGTCAGATGCTGCTGTCGATCCTCGATCTGGAGCGCGTCACGGTCAACGACATCATGATTCCGCGGCAGGAGATCTCCGCCATCGACATCTCGGTGAGCTGGGACGACATCCTGGACCGGTTGCGGCAGACACCGCATTCGCGTTTGCCGGTCTACGATGGCGAACTCGACAACCTGATCGGCATCCTGCATATGAAGCGCGTCGCGCAGGAGCTCGCACGCGGCACGCTGTCACGTGAGCGGCTCGCTGAGATCTCGGCCGCGCGCGAACCCTACTTCGTTCCCGAAGGCACACCGCTGACGCAGCAGCTCGCGCAGTTTCAGCGCACGCGCCGCCGGCTGGCCTTCGTCGTCAATGAGTACGGCGATATCGCCGGATTGGTGACGCTGGAGGATATCCTGGAGGAAATCGTCGGCGAGTTCACCAGCGATCCGGCCACGGTGACGCACAAGGATGTGCAGCGCGATGCCGCCGGCAACTGGCTGGTGAATGCCAGCGCGACCATTCGGGCGCTCAATCGTGCGCTCGGCTGGCAGCTGCCGGAGCTCGGTCCGCGCACGCTCAACGGCCTGTTGCTGGAAAAGCTCGAGACCATTCCGACACCTGGCACTGCGCTGCGCATCGGCAATTACGACTTCGAAGTCCTGCAGATCGCCGACAACGCCATTCGCACGGTGCGGGTGCGCGCCACGCCTGCGACCGAAGCCACCACGGCCTGAAGCGACTTCAGGCCTGAAGCGCCGTCAGGCATCCGTGAAAGCCGCGGCCAGCGCCTCGGCGAGGCTGGCGACCGGTCGCAGCAAAACCCCTGCGGGAGGGGTACGCGGCAGGTTGTCACGCGGCAGAATGACGCGCGTGTAGCCGAGCTTCACCAGCTCGCGCAGCCGTTCCTCGCCATGCGCCACCGGCCGTACTTCCCCGGTCAGCCCCAGCTCACCGAACACCACGGGCGAGGCGGACAAGGTGCGGCCGCCACCTGTAGCAGCAGAGTTGATTTGCCGATACCAGGCTCGCCGCCCGACAGCGTTACCGAACCGGCGACCAGTCCGCCGCCGAACGCCCGGTCCAGCTCCGCCATGCCGAAGGACAGCCGCGTCAGCGCGGCGGCGTCGGCCGCGCCGTCATCCAGCCCGGCCGAGGTGGCCGCGGCACTTCCCCGCTCGCGCGCCCCGCGTACCGCGGTTACGGCCTCGAGCGAGTCCCATTGCCGGCAATGCGCGCATTGGCCCTGCCATTTGAACGCTTCACCGCCGCAGGCCCGGCAGACATAAAGGGTTTGGGATCGCGCCAATTGCTGACTTCCGGGGCAGGCAAAGCGAGTTTGAATGCTACACCCGGGCGGCTGGCGGCGTGTTCCACGCGGCGGCGACCGCCGTGGACCGGCCGAGGCTCCGGCCGTACAACTGTGATCAGGGCCGCGCATTGGCCGTGCCACGATGCTAAGTTATGCGCGCCGATCAATGCGCGCTGACAGTGCGGCTGCGGGCTGCCGCCGCCGTGGCTGCGGGTCGCGCATAACGGCATCGATACATATAAAGTGTGACGCAGTTCAACAATTGATGAAAAAAGGAATTATGCCGCGCGCGCGAGGCCGCATAAGCCTCAAAGGAAAGCTGCGTTGTGTGGGCGAGACCGACACCGGTCGGGTTCGCGATCACAACGAAGACACGATCGCTTACGATGCCGACATCGGCCTGCTGGTGCTGGCCGACGGCATGGGCGGCTACAATGCCGGCGAGGTCGCCAGCGGCATTGCCGTCAAGACCATTGTCGGCTTGGTCCGCGATGCGGTCGAGCGCGAGGACTTGCGCGTCAACGACTCCACCGCCGGCCTGACGCGCGCCTCGATCATCCTGCGCGATGCGATCCTGCGGGCTAATAAAATCATCTTTCAGACCGCGCGGACGCAGCCCCAGTGCGAAGGCATGGGCACGACCGTGGTGGGCGCCCTGTTCTTCGACAACCGCATATCGATCGCTCACGTGGGTGATTCGCGCCTGTATCGCCTGCGCGCTGCCGGCCTGGAACAGTTGACCATGGATCATTCGCTGCTGCAGGAGCTGGTCGATCGCGGTTTCTATTCCCCTGAGGAGGCGCAGCGCGCCGCCAATAAGAACTACGTCACCCGCGCCCTGGGGGTGGAATCCAATGTCGACGTCGAGGTGCAGGAGCACCCGGTCCAAAAGGGTGATCTGTATCTGATTTGTTCGGACGGACTGTCGGATATGGTCGAGGACGACGACATTCACTTAACCATAAGCACCTTTGGTGCTAACCTTGAGACCGCCACTAAGCAACTGATTCAGTTGGGCAACGACAATGGTGGCAAGGACAACATCTCGGTGGTGGCGGCGGAGATCCTGGAATCGTTCCCCGCGCCGCGTGGAATACTCGACAAGATGTTGAGCTGGTTCAGCTCGACTTGAGGCTAAACGCATATGGCTAGGTTGATACTGAGTCTCGATGGCGCAGTCCTTGCGGAATACAACATGAACAAGGAGCGCTACACTATCGGGCGCCTGCCGGACAATGACATTCGTATCGATAACCCGGCGGTGAGCGGCCACCATTCGCTGATCATCAACATCCTTAACGATTCATTTCTAGAGGACCTGAACAGCACCAACGGCACTTACGTCAACGGCAAGCTCATCAAGAAACACGCCTTGCAGCATGGCGATGTCGTCACGGCCGGACATCACCAGCTGCGCTTCGTTGAAGACGACGATGCGCACCAGGACGAATTCGAAAAGACCATGGTGATCCAGCCCTCGGCGCGGCCGGTCGAAAAGCTTCGAGCCGCCGCGGCGACCGATACCGGCACCACCCAGGGGCGCCGCGCCCTCGGTAATGGCCCCCCGGTGCTCAGAAAGGCCAAGCTGCAAGTGCTCTCCGGCGCGTTCGCCGGGCGCGAACTCGAGCTCACCAAGGCCCTCACGACGCTCGGCCGTCCGGGCGTGCAGGTGGCGGCAATTACCCGCCGCTCGGAGGGCTATTTCATCGTGCATGTCGATTCCGACTCGGCGAACAACCCGCCGTTGGTGAACGGCGCGCCCATCGGCGAGCAGGCACGCAAGCTGGCGGACAACGACGTGATCCAGCTCGCCGGCGTCAAGATGGGTTTCTTCGAAGGCTAGATCAGCGCGCCGGCGGCGCGCTGCGCTCAGGCCGTTCCGCCATGCGATCCTGCAGTGCCAGCAGCAGGTCGTGACGCCACACCTCGCCGAGCAGCACCGGACTCCAGTGTCCCGACACCACCGGCAACTCCTTGCAGTGGTGCGCAATAAATACGTCGAGTGCGTCCCCGAGCAGCATCTCGGGGATCAGCACGGGTGGCGCCGGATGCATGATCGCGGCGACCGTGTGATGCGGATCGGCGGGCTGCGAGCGCGTCGGGCGCCGCAGCTCGCGGGCGGCGAGCTGGCCGACCAGCTGATTCTGCGAGTCCACCACATAGACCGTGTAGTCGCCGCGCGCCGCCAGCGGCTCGAGCGCCGCGGCCAATCGTTCGTCTCGCTGCAGCACCAGTGCCGGTGGCCGGATCAGCGCCGTGATCTGGCGCAGGTGCCACTCATCCTCATCGCCGGGACCACTGGCCTTGAGCGCGCGCGTGTACACCGATTCGCCGCGTCGGTAGATACGCGCGACGTAGTGGGCGGTCACGCAGGCCAGCATCAGCGGCAGCACCACCTCATAGTCCAAGGTCATTTCGAAGATCAGCAGGATCGAGGTCAACGGCGCATGCGTGGTGGCCGCTAGAAACGCGCCCATGCCGACCACGGCGTAGGCCGCAAGCTGTGAGCTCAGATGCGGATCGATGATGTGCAGGATGTCGGCGAATAGTGCGCCGAAGGCAGCGCCCATGAACAGGGTCGGCGTCAGGATGCCGCCGTTGGCGCCGGATCCCACCGAGGCTGCCGTACTCACCAGTTTGGCGACCAGCACGAACGCGAGCAGATCGAGCGGCAGCTTGTCATTGAGCATGTCGTTGACGACGCTGTAGCCGTTGCCCCAGACCTGGGGTACGCCGACCGAGATCACGCCGACGATCAAGCCGCCCAGAGCCAGCGTGACCGGCAGCGGCCAACGCAGGCGGCCGAACAGGCTGCGCGCGCGGTCGAGCAGGGCCAGGTACGGTGCCGCCCCATGTCCCAACAACACGCCAAGCAGGCCAAAGAGGGCGAGTTCCCAGGGAGCGCCGAAGTTGATATGCGGAACGTGGTACACCGGCCCATAGCCCAGGAAGTGGCGGGTGGTCGCGTCCGAGACCACCGACGAGACGATCAGGGGGCCGAAGCTTTCCATCGCGATCGACCCGAGCACCACTTCGGCCACGAACAGCGCGCCGGCGATCGGTGCGTTGTAGGCCGCGGCAATGCCGGCCGCCGCGCCGCAGGCGACTAGTAGACGCAATCGGGGCACCGGCGCCTGCGTCCACTGGCCGATCTTTGAGGCCACGGTCGCGGCCATCTGTACCAGCGGTCCTTCGCGGCCGATGGAGCCGCCGGAACCGATGGTAAAAAACGAGGACGCCGCCTGCAGCAGCGCGGCGCGGCTGCTGAGCTGGCCGTTGCCGACGGCGACCGCCTCCATATAGTCGACTCGACGGTTATGGCGCAGCACCCGCTGTCCTGCCCAGAGCAGCGTCCCGGCACAAATGCCGCCCACGGTTGGCACCGCAATGCGTGCCCACCAGGGCAGCAGCTCGGCGGTCTCGACCAGGCCCCCCGACGAGCCCGTCAATAGCCGCTGCACCAGGCGCACGCTGGCTCGGAAAGCCACACCGGTGAAGGCACCGCAGATGCCGATCAGCGCGGCCCAGAACACGATACCGCTGAGCTGCTCGTGTTTGGCCGCGATCAGCGCCGCGCGCAGCAGCCGATCGGCGCGGCCGAACAGGCGCGTACCAAATTGAACGATGCCCTCCACGATTGAATTTTACCAGCGACTGCGACCGCGCCCGGCCACTCAGACCAGCTCGATCGGCACGCGTTGACTGACGCCGCACAGCAGCTCATAGGCGACGGTGCCGGCGGCGGCGGCGATTTCCTCGACGGCCAGGCGCGTGCCCCAGAGCTCGACGCGATCGCCCACCGACACCGGCGGCAGCTCGGTGATATCGACCGCGATCATGTCCATCGAAACCCGGCCGGCGAGTGGCGCGCGATGACCGCCGATCAACACCGGCGCGCCATTGGGAATGCTGCGAGGCAGGCCATCGCCGTAGCCGGCGGCGACGATGGCCAGGCGCGATGGACGCTGCGCGCGCCACATGCCGCCGTAGCCGACGCGTTCCCCAGGCGCGACTTCGCGCACCGCAATCACAGTGCTCTCGAGCGTCATCGCAGCCCGCAGGCCCAGCTGCGCGCCGCGCCGTTCGGCAAAGGGGGAGATGCCGTAGAGCGCCAGGCCGGGCCGCACCCAGGCGGCATGGGTCGAGGGTTGCGCCAGAATGGCGGCCGAATTGGCAATGCTCAGTTCCACGTCGAGCCCCGCGATCAACGGTTGCAGGCGTGCGAGTTGCTCGGCGGTGTAGCTGCCGTCAGCCTCATCGGCGCAAGCCAGATGCGTCAGCACACGCAGCTGCAGCGGTGCCGGCCGCAGATTGCGCAGCCGCTCCCAAGCGGCGCGGAATTCCTGCGGGCGAAACCCCAGCCGGTTCATGCCGGTATCGACCTTGAGCCAGAGCGGAAAAGGCTGCGGCCCACGATAGGCTTCGAGCAGCGCAATCTGCAATGGCTGGTGCACCACCAGATCGAGCTCGAGCTGTGCCGCCTGCGCGAGCTGGGCCGCGTTGAGCACGCCTTCGAGCAGCACGATGCGTCGCTTCGATCCGGCGTCGCGCAGGGCCACCGCCTCCTCCAGTCGCGCGACCGCAAAGGCGTCGGCATCGGCGAGCGCCAGCGCCGTCGGCACCAGGCCATGACCATAGGCATTGGCTTTGACCACTGCCATCACGCGGCTGCCCGGCGCACGGGCGCGAATCGCCTGTAGATTGGCCCGCAGCGCGGCGCTTTCGATGCGCGCGCGAATCAGCCGCGTCACCGCAATACGCCCTCGGCGTAGGTATCGGGCGCGTAGTTGACGAAGCGCGTGTACTGCCCCTGGAACGTCAACAGAAACGTGCCGGTCTCGCCGTTGCGATGCTTGGCCAGATCGATCTCCGCCATGCCTTTTTTCGTAGTGTTTTTGTCGTAGACCTCGTCGCGGTAGATCAGCAGAATCATGTCCGCATCCTGCTCGATTCCGCCAGATTCTCTGAGATCCGACATCACCGGCTTCTTCTCATTGCGCTGCTCGACGCCGCGATTGAGCTGCGACAACGCGATCACCGGCACCGCCAGTTCCTTGGCCAGCGCCTTGAGCCCACGTGAGATCTCCGCGATCTCGGTGGCGCGATTCTCTTTCGTGCCCGGCACCTGCATGAGCTGCAGGTAGTCCACGACCACGAGATCGAGGCCGTGCTCGCGCTTGAGGCGCCGGGCGCGCGCCCGCAGCTCCGTCGGGGTCAGCCCCGGCGACTCGTCGATGAATATCCGTGCCTCGGAGAGCTGGCTGGTCGCCGCGGTAATACGCACCCAGTCGTCGTCGGAGATGCGCCCGGAACGGATGCTGTTTAGCGGCACATGCCCGATCGAGGCCAGCATGCGCGTGACCAACTGCTCGGCGGGCATTTCCATGCTGAAGATGGCCACCGAGGCATTGCTGTCCGGGCTCACGGCGGCATATTCGGCCATGTTCACCGCGAGCGTGGTCTTGCCCATCGAGGGACGCCCCGCGACGATGACCAGATCACCGGGGCGCAAGCCGCCGGTCTTGTTATCAAAATCCGTGAATCCGGTCCCCAGTCCACGCAGCTTGTCCGGATGGCTGTGCCACTCGTCGATCTTGTCGATCAGCGGCGGCAATAGCGCACTCACGCGCACGCAGCCGGAGCCCGAGCGAATGCCCTGCTCGGCGATCTCGAATACCAGACCCTCGGCGCGATCGACCAGGTCGCGCGCCGACAGCCCCTCATCGCTGAACACCGAGGAGGCGATCTCGCGCCCGGCTTCGATCAGACGGCGCAGCAGAGCGCGCTCGCGCACGATCTGGGCATAGCTACGGGCATTGGCCGCGGTCGGTGTATCGCCCGCCAGGGTACCGAGGTAGGCGAGCCCGCCGGCGTCGGTGAGCCGGCCGTGCCGTTCGAGCTGCTCGGAGACAGTCACCACGTCTGCCGGCCGTCCGGCCGCGACCAGTTCCCCGAGCGCTTCAAATATCAGCCGATGGTCCGGGCGATAAAAATCTTCGGTGGTAACAATATCGGCGACCTGGTCCCAGGCCGTCTTGTCGATCAGCAGCGCGCCGAGTACCGATTGTTCGGCCTCGAGCGAATGCGGTGGAACCAGCCCTTCGGCGCCCGCGCTGCCGCCATCGCGACGCGAGCGCAGAGGCGTGCTCACGCGCCCTCGCCGGTGTTTAGACGCGTGCTCATTCGCGCCGCGGCTGCGTCGAGCCGATCCCGCCTCAGCCCGCTTCTTCTGCGACGATGATTACCGGCAGCTCGACTTCGACGTCGGCGTGCAGATGCAGCTGCACCGTGTGCTCGCCCACGGCCCGCAATGGACCGCCCGGCAGACGCACTTCGCTGCGCGCCAGCGCATGGCCGGCCGCAGTGGCGGCCTCGGCGATGTCGGCCGTACCGACCGATCCGAACAGCTTTCCCTCGGAGCCGGCTTTGGCGACGATGCTGAGCTTGAAATCCTTGATCGCGTCGGCGCGCTGCTGCGCCCGATGCAGCTCCTCGTTCGCCACATGCTCGAGCTCGGCGCGACGGGCGTCGAAGCGGGCAACGTTTTCAGCGGTCGCGAGCGTCGCCTTGCCCTTCGGCAGCAGAAAATTGCGGCCATAACCGGACTTCACGCGCACGCGGTCGCCGATGTTGCCGAGGTTCGCCACTTTCTGCAGCAGTATGAGTTCCATGGCGGCGACCTCAGTGCTGATCGGTATACGGCAGCAACGCCAGGAAACGCGCGCGCTTGATCGCCGTGGCCAGTTGGCGCTGATAGAAGCTCTTGGTGCCGGTGATGCGGCTCGGCACGATCTTGCCGGTCTCGGTCACATAGTTCTTCAGCGTTGCCAGATCCTTGTAGTCGATCATGGTGACGCCGTCGGCGGTGAAGCGACAGAATTTTTTGCGCCGTGTAAAGCGGGAGACTCTTGGTTCGGCCATTACGCACCCATCGCGGTTGGTTCGTCTTCCATCTCATCGTCGCGATCGCGACGAAGCTCGCCTTCCTCCTCGGCCTTCGCCATCGGCGAGGGCTCGGTCAGCGCGGTCTCGACGTTGGTCACCAGATGGCGCAGCACCGCATCGCTGAAGCGGAAGGCTCCGATCAGCTCGGTGAGCGTCTTCTGGTCGCACTCGATGTTGAGCAGCACGTAGTGCGCCTTATGGACTTTGGATATGGGGTAGGCGAGCTGGCGGCGACCCCAGTCTTCGAGCCGATGCACCTTGCCGTTGCCGGCCGCGATCATGCCCTTGTAACGGTCGATCATGGCCGGAACCTGCTCGCTCTGATCCGGATGGACCAGAAACACGATTTCATAATGCCTCATGTATCCTCCTTACGGGGTAATGCCGCCCACCCGAGGCTTGCTAAGGAGCGGTGCGGCAAGGAGAGCCGGCAGACTAGCAGCTATGCGGTCGCCGGGTAGTCGAAAAAGGCGCGCAAGGATACAAAAAGCGGCCCCATGAAGCAACGGCGGCTTGAATGGCCTCACAGGCCCCGCTGGCGCAGCGCCTCGTACAGCAACATCCCGGTCGCCACCGCGACGTTCAGGCTCTCCACGGCCCCCAGGCTCGGCAGTCGAGCCAGCCAATCGCAATGACGCCGCGTGAGCTGGCGTAGGCCTGAGCCTTCCGCGCCCATGACCAGCACCCTTGGACCGGTCAGATCGATCTCGTGGGCCGGCTGCGGCGCGTCCGCATCGGCGCCCACGATCCACAACCCCGCACCCTTGAGCAATCCGAGAGTACGCGCCAGATTGGTCACCGTGGCCACCGGCGTAGTCTCGGCGGCGCCCGCCGCCACCTTGCGCGCCGTGGCATTCAATGGCGCGGCCCGGTCACGCGGCACGATCAGCGCGAGCACGCCGCAGGCATCGGCGGTGCGCAGACAGGCGCCCAGATTGTGCGGATCCTGCACGCCATCGAGCGCCAGCACCAGCGGATCCGCGGTTTTCGTCACCGCCGCCAGCAGTTGCTCTTCGCCCCACGCCGCCAGCGGCGCCACCTCGGCCACGATCCCCTGATGCACCGCCTCGCCGAGCCGCGCCCGCAACTGCTTCGCGTCCATGCGCTCCACCACGCGACCCGCGGCACGCGCCAACCGCTCGATCTCGTCGGCCCTGGCGTCGTGACGGCCCTGCTGCAGAAAAACGCGCGCGACTCGCTCCGGGCACCGTGTCAGCAGCGCACGCACCGCGTGCAGGCCATAGACGACTTCAGGCCGTTGCGAGCTCAAGATCGATCAGTCCTTCCACCGGCTTCACGGCGGCGACGACCACGCGCAGCCGCACTCCGGGCGCCAGACGACGCTTGCTGCGCTGGCCGATCCATTGGCCGCCATCGCGTGCCATTTGATAGTCATCGTCGCGCAGCGAGGCCAGCGGCAACAGGCCGTCGACTCCCAGCGCGAGCAGCTGCACGAAACAGCCAAATTCCATGACCGTGGTAATCAAGCCGTCGAAGGTCTGCCCCACCCGATCGCGCAGATACACACACTTGAGGAAGGTGCCGACGTAGCGATCGGCTTCATCGGCGCGCCGCTCGAGCCGCGACAGGTCCACACCCTGCGCGGCCAGCACCTGCGCCGGCGGCAACGAATCGGGGTCCAACACACCCAGGCGAGCGCGCAGCGCGCGGTGAATCATCAGATCCGGATAGCGGCGTATCGGCGAGGTGAAATGCGCGCAATCCTTCAGCGCCAGTCCAAAGTGCCCGATGTTCTCGGGCTGATACAGCGCCTGCGCCATCGAGCGCACGATCAGCGATTCGACGAACGGCCGGCTCTGGACATCGCGCATGCGCGGCGCAATGGCGGCCAAGTCGCTCGGTTGCACCGGGTCGGGCAGCCGCAGCTCGATCCCAAGCACTCGCAGGGTGGTGCGCAGCTGCTCGAGCTTTTTCTCGTCCGGCGATGCGTGGACGCGAAACAGCGCCGGCTGCCGATGTTGCCGCAGCTCCTGCGCCACCGCGACGTTGGCGAGCACCATGCATTCCTCGATCAGCCGATGCGCATCGTTGCGCGAAACAAATTCGATCGCGCGCACGCGCTCGCCGTTCTCGATGACGAATTCGGCTTCCGGTGCATCGAATTCCAGTGCGCCGCGCCGCCGGCGCGCCGCCGACAGGGCGTGATAGACATCCACCAGCGGCAGCAGCGCCTCCAGTACCGCCCCCAGCGCAGTGCGCGCCGCCGGCACCCCCAGGAACAGCGCGTCGTGCGCTTGCGTGTAGGTCAGTCGGGCTGCGGAGCGCATCACGGCCGGGTAGAACCGGCTGGCTTCGAGCGCGCCGCGCTTGGCGATCCGCATATCGGCGACCATGCAGAGTCGGTCCACGCGCGGCTCGAGCGAACACAGATGGTTCGACAGCGCGGTCGGTAACATCGGCAGCACGCGCGTCGGGAAATAGACCGAAGTGCCGCGCGCCCGCGCCTCGGTATCGAGGGCGCTGCCGGGGCGCACGTAGTGGCTGACATCGGCGATCGCGACCAGCAATCGATAGCCGCCGCCCTCGAGCCGCTCGGCATAGACCGCATCATCGAAGTCCTTGGCATCCTCGCCATCGATCGTGACCAGTGGCAAAGCGCGCAGGTCGACTCGCTGCGCGGCTTCCTCGGGATCGACGTTCTTGCCCCACTGCGCCGCCTCGCGCAATGCGATGGCCGAAAATTCCACCGGCAAGCCGAAGCGCGCGATCGCCGCCTCCGTGGCCATCTGCACCGGCCGCTCGGGATCCAGGCGTTGCTCGATGCGCGCCTCGCCCTGTTGCGCGTCTTTTGGATACCGCAGCACGCGCGCGATCACCCAGTCGCCGGCACGCGCCTCGACGGGGTTTTCGACCACCGCGCACTGCAATCCCAGGCGCTGATCGGCCGCGCGTACCGCAAGGGCGCGGTGGGCGGCTTCGACCGTGCCCAGAAATGCCTGCACGCCGCGCTCGAGCACGTCGAGCACCTGGCCGATATAGCGCCCCTGGCCATCGCTGCGCACCTCGATGCGCACCCGATCGCCGTGCATCAGACCTTTCATTTCCGGAGGTGGCAAGAACACCGAGTCCACCAGCGCCTCGGTACGGACAAATCCATAACCCGCTCGATTGGCGCTGAGCATGCCCTCGGTCTGCATCAGCACCCCCTGGCCGCTGTCGGGTTCCTTGCCGGCACGGCGCGTGCGCAGGTGCGGCGGCGCGGCCGTCTTGCGCCGGCCCCCGGATTTCGACGGCCGCTGCTTTTCGCTACGCCTCAATTGACAGTCCCCGACCCCTTCCGTACATTGCGCCGCCCCCTGAATGCCCAGGTGGCGGAATTGGTAGACGCACTAGTTTCAGGTACTAGCGGGGCAACCCGTGGAGGTTCGAGTCCTCTCCTGGGCACAGGTTTTTCTATATTTCTTAGATTGTTATAAGACATTAGTGAAATCAATTCGACTGTACTACGAACTCGAGTTCTGCGTCGCACTATAGAGGATTCGGCGACCGAGCACGCACCCGACTCTTTATCGATGTGCGCCGATCGCTGACCAGCGCATGAGTCTAGTTCGGCACGGAACCTAGTGCGCTCTCGAGGATGCCCATCAGCTCCTTGCGTGTGGCACCCGTGGAAGCTTGCAGGGCCAGGCCGAAGAGCATGGTCTGCACCAAATGCGCGAGCGCGTCCTCATCGACGGTTTCCGGCAGGTCTCCCTCGACCTGTGCACGTCGGAATCTCTTGCGCAGCTCCGCCAGCCCAGCGGCGCGCTGCGCGGCGAACTCCAGCCGCAACGGGTCATCGCCACAGGACAAAGCCCCGTGCACCCACAGACATGTCCCGGGCGATTGCGCTTTGGTCAGCAGGCCGACGACCCCGTATAACAAACGCTCCGTCACCCGGCGAGCCGTCGGCTCTTTGAGGGCTTCGCTCAGGTACAGGGACGGTCCTTTGAAGTACCGCTCTAGCGCCAGCCGATACAACGCCCTCTTGTTGCCGAACGCGGCGTAGAGGCTCGGGCGGTTGATGTCCATAGCCTCAGTCAGGTCCTCCAGCGACGTGCCGAGGTACCCCTTTCGCCAGAACACCTGCATGGCACTATCGAGGGCTTTGTCGGCATCGAACGCACGCGGTCGACCACGCGTCGCCTTGATCCTTTTGCCTTTCATACCAGAAGGTAAATAAATATGTTGGCGGGCGCCTGTCAAGCGCGTAGTTTATATACCAATCGATACAGAATAACCATGACGGCCTCACAACAGCCAATCTCCGGCAAGATCGCCCTCGTGACCGGGGCAAATAGCGGCCTCGGGCTCGCTACCGTCAAGCGTTTCGTGGCTGAAGGCGCCACGGTGTTCATTAGCGGGCGTCGACGGGATCAGCTCGACGCGGCCGTGGCCGAGCTTTGCGCTCCTTTGCCCGCACCTGGTCCACGGACCTCAAGGGCCGCGGGATCCGCGTCGACGTGGTCGCGCCGGGCACCATCATCACGCCTGCCTACAAAGCCGGGGCCTGAGCGACGAGCAGATCGAAGGCTTTAAAAACCAGGCCGCTGCCCTAGCGCCACTCGATCGCACTGGCACTGCAGACGAGATCGCCAAGGCGGTGTCGTTTCTGGCCTCCGACGACGCCAGCTACATCACTGGAATCCAGCTGTTCGTCGATGGCGGCACGGCGCAAATCTGAGCTGCACGTGCCAACACCCTATTTCCGCCGGTGGTACCCGACACCGGGTGACTCACTGTCAGTTCCAATCCGCACGCGGCCGCGGAATGTGTCTTCACGTCACGCCGTGGGGTTCAAGGTGTTGGCGGTTCCGTTACCACTTTCGCCGTGTTGAAAAGATGATCTCACTCAGAGTGTACCCACGAGTCAAGTCACTGAATCATAGGCTGAAATAGCCTTCGTCGGTCCACTCCACCGCCGGCGCCTGTAGTGGCCGGCTTCAGGCCGACATCACACGGCATGCGCGCGATACAACATGCGCGATACAAACAGCCGCTGCTATTCAGCGCCGTACCGCCGCGTGCGCTGTCAGCCGCACACCCAGGCGACGTGCGCCCCAGACTCCGGGCGGCCCCGCGAACACTCCGGGAATTTGCGTCCTGCAACTGTTGCAGGCGCCGGTGTCGGTGAGCCGCCAGGCGCCGAGCTCGTACCAGTCGCGCTCGATCACGCGCGCGCCGCAGTGAGGGCAGTAGGTGCTGCCCCCTTCGCCGTCGTGCACGTTACCGGTATAAACGTAGTGCAGGCCGTTCGCGAGCGCGATACGCCGAGCGCGCGTGAGCGTCGCCCGCGGTGTGCGCGGTTTGTCGAGCAACTTCCAATCCGGGTGAAACGCCGTGAAATGTAACGGCACGTTGGGGCCGAGCTTCTCAGCGATCCATTGCGTCATCAGATCGAGCTCGCCGTCGGAGTCGTTCTCCCCCGGAATGAGAAGCGTCGTGATCTCGAACCACACGTGGGTCTCACATTTCAAGTACTCTAGAGTTTCGAGCACCGGCGCGAGCGCGCCGCCGCAGATCTTGTAGTAGAAACGCTCGGTGAACGCCTTCAGATCGACGTTTGCGGCGTCCATGTGGCGGTAGAACTCGGCGCGCGGCTCGGTGCACATGTAGCCTGCGGTCACGGCGACGCTTCTGATGCCGCGCGCACGGCATGCCTGCGCAGCGTCAATCGCGTACTCCATGAACACGACCGGATCATTGTACGTGAACGCGATGCTTGCGCAGCCGAGCCTTTCGGCGGCGTGGGCGAGATCCTCGGGGTTCGCGCTGTCAGCAAGCGTGTCCATCTCGCGCGACTTCGACATATCCCAGTTCTGGCAGAACTTGCAGGCTAAATTGCAGCCGGCTGTCCCGAAGGACAGCACGCTCGTTCCGGGCAGGAAATGGTTGAGAGGCTTTTTCTCGATCGGGTCGACGCAGAAGCCACTTGAGCGGCCATAGCTGAACAGCTTGATACGTCCTGCTTGCGCGCCACGTACGAAGCACAGGCCTCGTTGCCCGTCGCGCAGCTTGCAGGCGCGCGGGCACACGTCGCATTGCACACGGCCGTCGCCCAGCGCGTGCCAGTAGCGCGTGTCAATGATCGAGCCTTCCGCCGGTCGTACTACCAGGCTCTCTGCCGCTTCGTTCATGTGCGCCATTGTGCTCCCGTTCGGGCGGATCGATACTCCTACAGTATGCGCGGCGCAACCGAAGTTCATGGCATTCGTCGGCCGGCCGTCGCAGGAGTCTTCTATCCGCGGGATCCGCAGACGCTGCGCACTGTGGTGGCCGAATGCTTGGCTCAGGCTATCAGGCCGCAAGCAGCTCCCAACGCCGCAGACGCCTCGCGTCCTGCGCGCGCATCGATGCCAAAGGCCTTGATTGCACCACACGCCGGCTATGTCTACTCCGGGCCCATAGCCGCTTCGGCATACAGCGCGCTCGGAGATGCCGCGCATGGAATCGAGCGCGTCGTCCTGATCGGTCCGAGCCACTTTCTGCCATTCTCTGGCCTCGCGGTATCTCGAGCCAAGGCCTTCGAGACACCGCTAGGCGCCGTTCCAGTAGACGACGCCGCACGCCGCGACGTTCTGCGTGTCCCTCACGTTGTGACAGCGGACACGCCGCATGCGCACGAGCACAGCCTGGAGGTGCAGCTGCCGTTTCTACAGGTGTTACTCGGTGAATTTCGGGTGCTGCCGATCGCAGCCGGCGATGCGACGGCCCGGGAAGTTGCCGCGGCGCTGGAATGTGTCTGGGGCCATGAGGAAACGCTCATTGTCGTGAGCTCCGATCTCTCCCATTACCTCGAATACGCTGCGGCGCGCACTGTCGATGCCTCAACGGCCCAGTCGATTCTCAACTGCTCAACCGAGCTCGGCGGTGAGCAAGCTTGCGGCTGTGTCGGCATAAACGGGCTCATGCACATCGCGCGCGAACGCGAGTTCGAGGTGAGGCTGCTCGATCTTCGCAATTCGGGCGACACGACCGTGGAACGCTCTCGCGTGGTCGGCTATGGCGCATTCGCGCTTTACGAGCCGCGTGTCAGGCGCTAGTCGGGCGCCCGCCCGAGGGGCGCGTCGCGCCAGGACCGACGAACCCGTCGTGCATCAACACCGCGAGGTGCTTGCGTACTGGCAGCACTCGGCTTCGCGGGTCTCTTCACGTCCTTACCTGCCCCGAAAAGTAGGGCTGAACCAGCTCGCTGGCCGCGAGGAGTGACGCTCCCGGTATTTACGATCGGGGCGGGTAGGATTCGCAGGTTCACAGCTCATCATCCCGAGCAAGCCGATCAACAACGTACTGCAATCTTGAGGCGAGCCACCGCGTTCGCTGCAGGCAGACGACGGCAACGATCGCGGCCGGTCGATCATCCGTCCGCTAAGGGGTCACAGACGGGGCTCGGGCGTATAATCGCAAAGGGTGATGCTTGCGGACGATGCTCTCCGGGCAACCGTGAGCCAGTGGGACACTGCTTTGGCCAACATCGTCTGTGTGCTCCACGAAGATCCCGTTACGGGGTATCCGAGGACCTGTGCGCGCGATGACATTTCGGTCATTGAGCGCTACCCCGGCGGTCAAACCACTCCCACGCCCAAGTCGATCGATTTCAGGCCGGGCGAACTGCTCGGGAGCGTGTCCGGCGAGCTCGGCCTGCGCAAGTTTCTCGAGTCGCAGGGTCACACGTTGGTCGTCACCGCCGACAAGGACGGTCCCAACAGCGCGTTTGAAAAAGAACTAGTCGACGCCGACATCGTCATCTCACAGCCATTCTGGCCCGCCTACCCGACGCCGAGCGAATCGCCAAGGCCCGCAAGCTGCAGCTCGCGATCACCGCCGGTATCGGCTCGGATCATGTTGACCTGCAGGCAGCGATGGAGCGGGGGATGACAGTCGCCGAGGTGACCTATTGCATGAGTGTTGGTTCAAGGGCCGGCCGATGCGCAATGAATACCTGATCGTGCAGGGCGGCAAGCTCGCCGGAGCGGGGGCCCACTCCTACAGCGCGGGCGATGCGACTCGCGGATCCGAGGAGGCGGCCCGATTCAAGACCCCGAAAGGAGCGGGCGAATCGACTCACCGCTAAGGCGAACATCGACTCTGGAAGGAAAGAACGAGGAGGCCATCGTGACGATCGCAGCATCCGTGCAGGACTGTCTGGCCCGCGAAGGCGTGCACTACGACTTGATCGCGCACAAGCGCACTCGGGACAGCAACCACAGTGCGCAAGCCGCTCACATTCCCGGTGATCGACTGGCCAAGTGCGTGATGTTGGAAGACGACAAGGGTTACCTCATGGCCGTGGTACCGGCGAGCCGCAAGGTGGACCTCGGTGCCATGCATCGTCAGCTCAATCGCGAGCTCGGGCTCGCGACTGATCGCGAGCTGGTCGAGCTCTTCAAGGACTGCGAGCCGGGCGCCTTGCCGCCGCTGGGGCTCGCCTACGGCATCGACACGATTCTCGAAGAGAGCCTGGTCGACGTGCCGGACATCTACGTCGAGGCGGGCGATCACCAGTCACTGGTTCACGTGAGTGGCAGCGGCTTTCTCAAGTTGATGGCCAACGCGCCGCGCGGCCAGATCAGCCATCACGCGTAGTCATCGAGCAGAGCGAGGGCATTCGCCGAGCACTTCGGCTCGAGGCCGTGCAACGGCATAGCCTTCTGATTGTAGCGAGCGCGAATCGCGGCCACTTGGATTCGAGAAGGAGGCAACGGGACGGACTTCCGGGAGAGGAACCAACAGATGGGGCATGCCGCGCACAATGTTCTGCCGGCCCGTTCGCCTGAATGGTCCGTCGAAGGCCTCTTCAGGCAGCGAACTCGGCGGTTACCGGATGCTTCTCGGACCCTCGAGCGATACTCACCGCCCCGCCCCCCCGAATCTGGTTGTCCTCCGCTTGGCGCCCATTGTTGCATGCTCGAGAGCGCGGGCGGCGCGTCGACCCTAGGGCCGCCCGGGACCCATTGCATGCCGAGGAGACCGAAATGAAAATGATGCTAGGCTTTCAGCACCTGAGGGAACGGCTCAGGCACCTCACGCACGATGCGTGAAATTCGAAAGTGACAACGACGGATCACCTGAGGACTACGACTCTCAACATCCGCCGCCCTACAAGTGGCGAGCCGACTTCTACCTCGCAGGGCCAGCACAACCGCCCGCACTATTGGGCGCGACACACGTTGGTTCACACTTGAGAATTCTGGAGCTTGTCCGGAGTGAGGTGCATGCAGCCGAACGGGTCGCGTGATTGATGATCCGCGACGTTCGCGGCAGTCACCGCGGCTGATGATTGCCGTTCCAGCGCCTCCCGAGGTGCCGCAGGCGAATTCTATTGGTCTTTGCAATCGTTGCGAGCGAGTCGACGTACTTGCTCGTGACCAAATGCGCGAGCAGCCCCGCCCAGGCACTGGTCTTGGCTAGAATCGGCTCGGGTAGCGGGGTGCTCTTGACGCATTGCTCGCAGCCCGGGCAGGCATGCTTGACCCGCAGGTGGCGCAGCACCTGGACCTTGGCCGGCACACGCGCGCGTGAGCACAGCGTGTTTGACGAAACGGGGACGCGTGCTTGACTACGCGTTGGCGCGTGTGGGCGCTGCCGCCGGTTGCCACAGCGGCTTGCTCAGATGCTCCGTGAAGGATGAGAACATGATATTGAAGCTTATGCTGATTCTTTCTTTGTCGCTCGCACTCGCGTCGACAGAATGCTGCAGGTAGACTGGAAACACGAGTATTGTCCCATTCTTCACTCTCACGACGACATGGTCGGTATTCTCGGCCGTGAGCTCGACGACCGGTGGCCGGATGATCCCGGTCTGATTGCGCGGGTCATGGAAGTTGACGGTGTCTGCGCCCGGATGGGTCCGGATGTAGTACACGCCGCTCAGGAAATTATTGGGGTGCTGGTGCATCGGGTGCGCTGCGCCTCTCGACAGGACCGTCGCCCAGCAGGCGGTGATTTGGTACGCGTCGTAGCCGATCCTTAAGAATCGCAGAATTCCCGGCACGACGCGGTGCAGGCAGGCAACGAGATCCCGGAAGTCATCGAGTTCGTGGAGTGACTGGACCGACTGCCACCCTTGGCCGGGCGCAAGCGGCGGCAGGTCCCGCCTCAGGCACGCGATCGCTGCGAGCGCCTGAGCGCCGACGGCTTCGCGCAACTGTGTCTCGAGTTCGATCTTCCACACGAGCGTGGCAAACATCGGAATCACATCCGAGGTCTCGCTCCAGCGGGGGTTCTGAGGGTCCAATGGCGGCTGGCGCTGCATGGTCGAATTGCACGCCAGATGATGCGGCCGCGATCGAAAGCCCGGGCAGCATCGACTGCCCGGGGCTTTCGGCCTTCAACCGCTCAGACGGTTTCCAGCTCGCGCTCGACTTCCTTCGGCTTGGCGGTCTCGGGCTTCGGGCGATCGGGTGGCGCGCTCGGCCGCAGACGGTCGATCACAGACTTCGGCTTTTCGCGCTTCTGGACCTTCGTCTTTGCCCGCTGCAAGAAGAATCGTTCCTCGTAGCACATGGCCGTCCTCCTGCGATGACTTTATTGTGGGCTCCCTGGGCAAAGGATAGCATCGTGGCGGCCACTCCGGCGGTAGTCTTAGCAGTTCCGATGCCGAACACGACTCGTAAAATGAGCTACGCGTACGTCACGGCCGCGAGCAAGCCCGGCGAGGCGGCGCGCATGCCCTGAGCGCAGCGCTTCGCGACGGGCGTTGTGTTTTGAACCCGTTGACCCCGTGCACCCTGGAAGTCGAGACGAAGCCGTAACCCGAGTGGGGGTAATTCGAGGGCTAATGTCATCGTGCTCTAGAAGAACTACAGCGACAACAATCGCATGCTTACTAGGTCGAGTCCTCTCCCTGGCACAAGTTTTTAATTATTTATCAATATATTATAACTCTTTCATAGGCTGATTCTAGACCCAAAGAGGACCCCAACTGGGCTACGAACTATAGAGGATTTCGTACACCGAGCACGTACTGAATCGCTGTACCGCCTGGGCGCCGGACTGTGGTCAAGAGACATCAATACCTGCTATCGCATGGGGCGTGGGATCCTGGCCGGCAGGGTGTGGACCAACTGTTATCACGCCTACCCGGCCCATGCGGCCTTCGGCGGCTACCAACAGTCCGGTGTGGGCCGCGAGACCCACAAGATGATGCTCGACCACCACCAGCAGACTAAGAACCTGCTGCTGAGCTACTCGCCGAAGGCGCTCGGCTTCTACTAGTGGCAGTCGGACGCGTAAGCGCGACCCCAGGGACGCTGGAGCTGGTCAGCCAGCTCCAGCGCAAACATGGGCCGCTGATGTTCCATCAGTCCGGCGGCTATTGCGATGGCAGCGCGCCGATGTGTTTCGCGCGGGGCGAGTTCCTGGTCGGTGACCAGGATGTATTGCTTGGCGACATCGGCGGGTATCCTTTTTATATCGGCGCCGCACAGTTCGAATACTGGTGCCACACCCACCTGATCATCGACGTGGTGCCGGGCCACGGCGGCATGTTTTCCCTGGAGGGACCCGAAGGCATGAGATTTCTGACGCGATCCCGGCTCTACACCGATGACGAATCGCGGCAGCTGCAAACCCAGCCTCCGCAATCAGCCGGGACCGCGGCGCTGCTGTAGCGCGCTGGCGTAATCGGCGCGCGGTTCAGGCACGAACTGGCGGCGGCGCCGACGCTGCCGTTCAGGGCGGTGCGACGATAGAACGCCGGATCGTGGATGCGCGGGCGGCGCCCACTACTTCAATCCGCGCGCCCCCGGGCGTGCTGCCGGTCAGCTGTCGAACGGATGGCGCAGAACTATGGTCTCGTCACGATCAGGTCCGGTGGAGATCAAGTCCAGCGGCACGCCGACCAGCGTTTCGATCCGCTGCAGATAGCACCGGGCATTGGCCGGCAACGCGCTGTGCTCGGTGAGCCCGACCGTGCTCACCTTCCAGCCCGGTAATTCCTCGTACACCGGCTCGATCTCGGCATAGGCATCGGTAAACAGCGGGGTCTCGGAGGTGGTCTTGCCGCCGACGCGATAGCCGACGCAGATCCGGATCGTATCCAGCCCGTCAAGCACATCGAGCTTGGTCATGCACAGCCCCGAGACACTCGAGTGCACGATCGAGCGGCGCAGTGCGATCGCGTCGAACCAGCCGCAGCGCCGGCGTCGGCCGGTCACCGAGCCAAACTCGTGGCCGACCCGGGACAGGTGCTCGCCGTACTCGTCGAACAATTCGGTCGGGAACGGCCCGGCGCCGACCCGCGTGGTGTAGGCCTTCACGATGCCGAGCACGTAATCAAACATGCGTGGTCCGACACCGGTGCCGGTGGCGGCACCGCCAGCGGTGGTATTCGACGAGGTGACGAACGGATAGGTACCGACATCGATGTCGAGCATCGCGCCCTGGGCGCCTTCGAACATGACATTGGCGCCCTGACTTCGCAGCCGCACCAGGGCCTCGGTGACATCCACCAGCAGCGGCCGCAGCCGGTCGGCATACTCCAGCTGCTCGTCGAGCGTGCGCTGGAAATCCACCGGCGGCTGGGCGAAATAACGCTGCAGCACGAAGTTGTGGAAGTCGAGCACCTCGCCGAGCTTGGCGGCAAAACGATCGCGCTGAAACAGGTCGGCGACGCGTACGGCGCGGCGCGCCACCTTGTCTTCGTAGGCCGGGCCGATGCCGCGTCCCGTGGTGCCGATCGCGTTGACGCCGCGGGCGGATTCCCGCGCCCGGTCCAGCGCCACGTGCGAAGGCAGAATCAGTGGACAGGCCGGCGAGATGCGCAGCCGCTCGAACACCGGAACGCCCTGGTCCATGAGCATCTCGGATTCCTCGAACAGCGCCGGCAGTGACAGCACGACGCCGTTGCCGATGAAGCACTGCACGCCGTCACGCAGGATGCCCGAGGGAATCAACGACAGAACGGTCTTACGGCCGTCGATCACCAGCGTGTGGCCGGCGTTGTGACCGCCTTGAAAGCGAGCCACTGCCACGGCGCGCTCGGTGAGCAGGTCGACGATCTTGCCCTTACCTTCATCGCCCCATTGCGTGCCGATCACAATGACGAAGCGGCCCATCAGGAGCGCACCAGGTAGAGGATTGCCAGACCCGCGAGCATGCTCACGAAGCCGACGATACGCATCTCACGCTCTTCCATGGACGCCATTTTGGCGAGCAGTCGCTTCATGCCCGACGGATTGATGAATGGCATGACGCCTTCGATGATGCACACGATCGCCAGCGCAGCCAATAAGTCGGTCCAGTCCAACCCCACGAGTCACCCTGAGGAAAATCAGCGCCCGCTGGCGCTGTGCAGATATTTGAAGAACTCGCCTTCCGGCGCTATGACCAGGATATCGCCGTCGAGTCCCAGGGTATTCTTGTACGCCTGCATGCTGCGATAGAAGGCGGCAAACTCGGGATTGCGTGCATACGCCCTGGCATACGCGGCGGTGGCCCGTGCATCCGCCTCACCGCGTATGTGCTGCGCTTCGCGGGTCGCATCGGCCAGAATATCGGCGCGCTTGCGCTCGGCATCGGCGCGGATCTTTTCGGCATCCGCGACGCCGCCCGCGCGCAGCTGCTGTGCCTGCGCAATCGCGCTCTGCTGCATGCGCTGGTACACGGCGGTGGCCACGTCTTCGGTCAGATCGATGCGCTGCAGCTGCACATCGATCAGTTTGACGCCGAATTCCCTGGCGGCAGCGCCGATCTCGTTGAAACCGGCATCGCTCAGCGTACCGCGCGGATCGGCGATCACTTTAGTCAGCGGCTGGCTGGCGACCGCGCTCTTGAGGCGGTCGCGCACGACGTCCGCCAGCCGCAGCCCAGCCATATCGTCGTCACCGCCGGTCGCCTGGAAGACACGAGCGGCGTCGAGCAGCTGCCACTTGACGTAGAAATCGACGCTGAGCGCCTTCTGGTCACGGGTCAGGAAGCTCTCGCCAGCAAAGGCGCGCGTGAGGATGCGACGATCGAAAATATGCACCTCGTCCAATGGCGATTTCAGATGCAGTCCCGGGCCGTACTGGACGCCGTCGATCTGGCCGAAGCGCGTGCCCAGCGCAGCCTCACCCTCATTCAGGATGAAAGCCGAGCGCCACAGCAGCAGCGCGGCCAGCGCGACGCCCAGCGATATCAGCAGACGCGCAGCCATCACTGATCTCCCCGCTCGCGGCCGCGTTCGGGCTGGTCGGCGCGCTCGCTGTTGTTGGCACCCGCGGTGGGTCCGGCGCCGGCGGCGGCAGCGGCACCGCCGGCGGCTGCGGAGCCGGCGGCGGGTGTCGCGCTCGGCGTCGCGGCGCGTACCGCCTCGGCGAGCTTGTCAAGCGGCAAATAGATCATGCTGCCGCTGCCATTCCTGGCGTCGATGACGATCTTGCGCGAGCGCGACAGGATGGTCTGCATGGTATCGATGTAGAGGCGGCTGCGCGTCGCTTCCGGCGCCTGCGCGTAGGCGCCGGCGAGCTGCGTGAAACGCTCCGCTTCTCCGTCCGCGTTCGCGACGGTCTGCGCCGCGTACACCTGCGCTTCCGCCAGTTGACGCTGTGCGGCGGCTTGCGCCTTCGGCAGGATGTCATTCGCATAAGCCTGTGCGTCGGCGATCGCTCGCTGGCGATCCTCCGCCGCTTTCTCGGCATCACGCTGCGTGGACAAGGCGGCGTCGGGCAGCTGCACGTCGGTCATGTTGACATTGGTAACGGTAATGCCGGCGCGGTAGGCATCCATAGCCTGCTGTATGCGCCCGCGCGCCTCACCGGTGACGTGCCCACGGGCATCGCCGGTCAGCAGTGCCGGCATGTCGTACCGCGCCACCACCTCGCGCAGCGCCGTCTCGCCGCTCTGGCCCAGGGTCAACTGCGGCGCGCGCACTTGAAACAGGTACTGCACCGGATCGTTGATCCGATACTGCACCGACCAGTGGATCTCGATCAGGCTCTGATCGGCTGTCAGCATCAAAGCCTTGGACTCCAGCCCCTGGATGCCGGCGACGTTGACTTTCTGCATGGTCTCGATCGGCCATGGCCAGTGCCAACCGTGTCCGGGCTGATCGATTGCGAGGAAACGGCCGAAGCGCTGCACGACGCCGCGCTCGGACGCGTCGATCTGGTAGTAGCCGCTCGCGAGCCACACCGCTGCGACCAGAAACAGCAATGCCAGGGCCGCGGTGCCGCCGCCGCTGCCCGGCCGCCACAGGCGCTGCACTCGCTGCTGCCAGCGCCGCAACATTTCATCCAGCGACGAATCATCCGGAGCGCCGCGGGACGGCGGCCTCTGCTTCTCTTCGCCGGGCTGATTCCATGCCATATCGGGAGGGCCGTGCCGGTATCGGATGCAGTGCGGTCAGTAGCGCACGGTCGCGGCTTGCGGCGCTGCGACCGATTCTAGGTAGGGCTCCTGTCGGGCACAAGCCGCCGGCGCGGGACGCGGCTGCGCTTCGAGCAACTGCACGCCGGGCTGCGCCGCCCAGGCCGCCAGTTCCGCCGCGGGCAATTCGACCAGCAGTTCGATCGCACCGTCTGCCAGCGCGCGCTCATCGCGCACCACGCTCGCCGCGTAGAGCCGCGCCCGCATCGCGCCGGCGGCCGGCGGCAGATGCATCCACAGACGCCGGACGTCCAGATCGAGGCGTTCGGCGATGGTCTCGCGCAACAGATCTATTCCGTTGCCCGTCGCCGCACAAATCCACACCACGCTGGGATGTCCATCCGCACCGCGCTCGAGCTTCGCGTCGAGCTCGAGCCGATCGATCTTGTTATAGACACGCAACTGCGGAATCTCGCCGGCGCCAATCTCATCGAGCACGGTATCGACCTGCTGGATGCGCTCATCGCGTCGCGGGTCGCTGGCGTCGACTACATGCAGCAGCAGATGCGCTTCGCGCGCTTCTTGCAGTGTCGATTGGAACGCAGCAACGAGCTCGTGCGGTAACTCGCGAATGAAGCCCACCGTGTCGGCCAGCACCACCGGCGCGCCTCCGGGCAGACGCAGACGACGCACGGTCGGATCCAGCGTGGCGAACAGCTGGTCCGCGACGTAGACCCCACTGCCGGTCAGTGCATTGAACAACGTGGATTTACCGGCGTTGGTGTATCCGACCAGCGCCACCGATGGCACCGGAATCTCGGCGCGCGCGCCGCGGCCAGTGTCACGCTGTTGTTTGAGACGCTCGAGGCGGTGCGTCACCGAGCGCACGCGGGCGCCGAGCAGACGGCGGTCGGTCTCGAGCTGCGTTTCACCAGGGCCGCCGCGCATACCGATACCGCCTTTCTGTCGCTCGAGGTGGGTCCAGCCGCGCACCAGACGGCTGGACAGATGCTTGAGCTGCGCCAGCTCGACCTCGAGTTTGCCCTCGAAGCTGCGCGCACGCCGCGCGAATATATCCAGGATGAGCCCGCTGCGGTCGAGCACGCGCACCCCGCTCAGGCGCTCGAGATTACGCTGCTGGCTCGGCGACAGTGGGTGATCGAACAGAATGAGTTCGGCATTCTCGGCGCGCGTTGCGCCGGCGATCTCCTCCGCCTTGCCGCTGCCCACGAAGTAGCGTGGGTCCGGGCGCTCGCGTCGGCCAGTGATGGTAGCTACTGGATATGCGCCCGCCGAACGCGCCAGCTGCTCGAATTCCTCGAGGTCCTCGCGCTTGACCGGCATGCCAAGCCCGAGGCGCACGAGTACGGCGCGCTCACCGGCGCGCGGGCGTTCGAACATGCCTCTGTCCGCTACGGCGCATCATTCTGCCGCGGGCTCGGTGACGCTGCCCTCTTCGACGGCGAGCCGTACGGCTCGCGCGGGCACCACCGTGGATATTGCGTGCTTGTAGACCATCTGGCTGACGGTGTTTTTGAGCAGCACCACGAACTGATCGAAGGAATCGATCTGTCCTTGAAGCTTGATGCCGTTGACCAGGTAGATCGACACCGGTACGTGTTCTTTTCTCAACGCGTTCAGAAATGGGTCTTGTAAAGATTGGCCCTTGGCCATGAGATTTCTCCTTATTTTTCAACTGTTTTGCTTTTCAAATGGGTCGGTCTGTGAATCGGGATCTGCGTCAGAGCACTCGATCTGACAAATCCCGTGGGAAAGAAGCATATCTCAAGCCATTCTATCACCGCGCTCACAGGCGGTCATGCCTGAGCAGCGGCGCGTATGCTCCGCGCCACAGTTTCCGCAAGTCCTACAGCGTGCGCCGGCAGCATCGTCATTTCCTGCTCGCGCCGCAACCAGGTCAGCTGGCGCTTGGCCAGCCGCGTGGTGGCGATAATCGCCTGCTGCAACGCCTGGTCGAGACTGCAGCTTCCGGCGAAGTACCGCCACAGCTGGCGGTAGCCGACCGCACGCACCGATGGGTGCTGTTCGGTCAGATCACCGCGCGCATACAGGGCACGAACTTCCTCGAGCAGTCCAGCACGCAGCATTGCATCGAAGCGCCCGGCCAGATGCCGACGCCAGTCGATGCGCGATGTCGGTAGCACCGCATAGCGCAACCAGCGGAATTCCTCGCGCGCGCCATGCGTGCGGCGCTGCCATAGCGAAATCGGCACGCCGGTGAGTCGGTGCACTTCGAGCGCTCGCTGGATGCGCTGCGCGTCTGTGCGGGCAATGCGCGCCGCCGCTGCCGCATCGACCCGCTCCAACTCGGCGTGCAGCGCCGGCCAACCGGCTCTCGCTGCCCGCGCATCGAGTTCGAGCCGCACCGCCGCCGAAGCGGGCGGCAACACTGCCAGACCATCATGCAACGCTCGCAGGTACAGCATCGTGCCTCCGACCAGCAGCGGCAATCGACCGCGCAGCTGGATGGCCGCGATGGCCGCACGCGCATCGCGCACAAACTCGCCGGCCGAATAGCTCTGCGCGGGGTCGCGGATATCGATCAGGTGGTGCGGCACGCGCGAGCGCGCTTCCACACCAGGTTTGGCGCTGCCGATGTCCATGCCGCGATACACCAGCACTGAATCGACGCTGATGATCTCCACGGGCAGCTCCGGCTGCAGATAGCCGGACAGCTCCAGCGCCAGATCACTCTTGCCGCTGCCGGTCGGTCCCGTGAGCACCAGCAGCGGCGGCAACGGCGCCGCGCTCGCATTCACGCTCAGCGTCCCCGCAAAAACAGCTGATCGATCTCGCGCAGCGACAGGCGCATCCAGGTCGGCCGGCCATGATTGCATTGGCTGGCGCGCTCGGTCTGCTCCATCTGCCGCAACAGCGCATCCATCTCTCCCAGGCTCAGGGCCCGCTGGCCGCGAATCGCCGCGCGGCAGGCCATGCTGCCAAGGATGCGATGCGCAGCACCGTCGAGGTGATGCGTGCCCGCCTCGCCGGTCAGCTCGCGTCCCAGTTGCGCGATAAGGCCCGCGATATCGGTGCGTGCCAGCAACGCGGGCACCCGCCGCACCGCGAGCCGTTCGGGTCCATGGCGTTCAATCTCGAAGCCGACGCGCTCGAACTCGGCGCCCTCTGCGAGCAGCGCGTCGATTTCGTGTTCGCCGGCCGCCACGCTCAGCGGCTCGAGCAGCATCTGCGAGGCGGGCGCGCCGGCCTGATACAGTGATTTCAACTGCTCATAGATCACGCGCTCGTGCGCCGCGTGGGTATCGACCACAACCAGGCCGTCACGGCTCTGCGCCAGAATGTACAGACCGTGCAGCTGCGCGATGGCTATGCCGAGTGGCCGCTGGTCGTCGTGCGGCTCGGCAGCGGCCAGTGCCTGTGCGGCTCCGAAGCTGCTGCGCGAATACGCGTAGTCGAGCTTCCGGTCGGGCAATACGTCGAAATGCGGCACAGCACCAGCCGGTCCTAAAGCTGCGTCGAACTGCAACGCTGCGCTCGCGGGCATCGGTGGCTCATCCTGGGCTGCGCCGGGAAGCGTCTGCGCCGGCTTGGTGGCCGCGAGCGAGCGCTCGATACTGCGAAACACGCCGTCGTGCACCGCGCGACTGTCGCGAAATCGCAGCTCGAGCTTGGTCGGATGGGCATTGACATCGACCTGACGCGGATCGAGCGTCAGATACAGCAGATAGCTCGGATGACGACCGTGATAAATCACGTCGCGGTAGCCGAGGCGCACGGCATTGGCGAGCACACGATCGCGCACCGCGCGCGCATTCACAAACCAGAACTGCAGGTCCGCCTGCGCGCGCGCCGCGGTCGGCAGTCCGAGCCAGCCCGACAGCCGCAACGGTCCGGCGGCCTCGTCGATGGCAAGCGCCTGGCTGCGGAATTCGGCGCCGATAATGCGATCGATGCGCCGTTCGAACGCCATGTGCTCGTCGGCGGCCGGCAGATCGAGGATCTCGCGGCCATTGTGCCGCAGACGAAAGGCCACACCCGGCTCCGACAGCGCCAAGCGTTCGACCTGCCGCAGGATGTGACCGAATTCGGTGCTCTCGCTGCGCACGAACCTGCGCCGCGCAGGAACGTTATAAAACAGATCCCGCACCTCGACGCTGGTGCCGATCGGATGTGCCGCCGGTGCCGCGGCCGAGCGCATACCGCCCTCGACCTTCAATTCATTGCCCTGCTCGAGATCACGGCTGCGCGAGACCAGCCGCAGTCGGGCCACGGAGCCGATCGACGGCAGTGCCTCGCCGCGAAAGCCGAAACTCGCGATCCCCTCCAGGTCATCGAGCGTCGCAATCTTGCTGGTGGCATGACGCTCGACGGCGAGCGTCAGATCGGCCGCGTCGAGCCCGCAGCCGTCGTCGCGCACACGGATCAGTCCCAGACCGGCGCGCTCGATCTCGATCTCGATGCGCCGAGCGCCGGCGTCGAAGGCATTCTCGATCAGCTCTTTGACGACCGAGGCGGGACGCTCGATGACCTCGCCGGCCGCGATCTGATCGATCAGATTGGGAGACAGAACGCGTATCGGCATGCGCTGAAGAGCCCGGCTCGTACCCACGGCTGCATAGGCCCGCAGTGTACACACTGGAGCTATTCCGGGCGCACGCGCCCTGCGCCCATGCGCGCCAGCCGCGCCAGCCGCGCCTGCTTGTCCACCCACCGGTGCTCGAGCGCCCAGCGGCGCGGGCTTAGAAGCCGCTGCGCGCTAGCTCAACGCCGTTGTCTACCTCATCGCCGTGACCGCGGGCGTACTGGCTGCCGTCGGGCGGGAATTTGCGGAAATAGCTGTCGATACCGCTGAAGATTGCATCGGCCAGGCGCTGCTGCTCGGCGGGCGTGCGCAGCTTGCGCTCCTCGCTGGCGTTGGAGATGTAGGCCGTCTCGACCAGCAGCGAGGGAATATCGGGCGACTTGAGCACCACGAACGCCGCCTGCTGCACTTCACGCTTGCGCACGGCGCCGACGCGATCGAGCGCACCCAGAACCCGGTCCGCCGCCTCGACGCTCTGGCCGATGTTCGCGCTCTGCGCCACATCGAGCACCACCGAGCGCACGTCCGGACGTTGGTCGGCGAGCGAAATACCGCCCTTAAGATCGGCCGCGTTCTGCTGCTCGGCCAGCGTTCGCGCCGCTTCGCTGGAGGCCCCGCGTTCGGACAGGATATAGACCGATGCTCCGGAGACCCCGCGGTCGCGCACCGCGTCGGCGTGGATCGAGACAAACATGTCGGCGTGAGCGGCGTGCGCCCGATCCATGCGAGCGCGCAGCTCGACGAAATAATCGCCATCGCGCGTCAGCACCGCACGCATGCCCGGCTCGCGATCGATGCGCGCCGCAAGAGCACGCGCAATCGCCAGCGTCACCACCTTTTCATGGGTACCGGACACGCCGGTGGCGCCGGGATCGTCGCCGCCGTGGCCGGCATCGACCGCGACGATGATGTTGTGCTCGCCCTGGGGTGCGTGGGCCGCGCGCACGCTGCGGGGCGCTTTCGGCACCGCCGCCGTCACTGACCCGACCGCCGAGGCGTTGATGCCATCGTCCGCAGCCGCTCCCAATGCGATGCGCAACTGGAAGCCGTCAGCGCCCGCAATCGGCTGCAGCTGCGGCTGCATTGGCGCTCGCAGCTCCACCACGAGCCTGAGCGCGTGGCCGTCGCGCACGCCCGAGCGCACGGCCGCCACGACGCAGCCCTCGGGCGGCTGCGGCAATTTGGCCCGGCGCCGGGTGTCGGGCAGATCGATGACCAGCCTCTCGGGATTTTGCAGACGGAAGATATGCTGCGCGACCGGCGTGGACAGCGACAGCGTCAGCACCGCACCACCCTGGTGGTCCGCTTCCAGGGCGATCCGGTCCAGCTCCGCGCTCAAGCCTCGGCTCGGCGTGGCGACACCCAGCACCGCCATCGCCGCGAGGGCGGCGACGATAGCGCTGCGCCTGAGATGGATACCGTGATCGTGGTTCAAGCAGTGGTTCCGCGCAATTGGGCCCGGGGACTCTATGCCGACTGTGGACACATTTCAATGTTAATTAGCGAGATACGCGCTTAAGCTCAACTCAGATCTGGTTCGGCAGTCCGGCGCTGGTCAGCGCCAGCCAGGCCTCGCCGACGCTCGATCGCGCCTCGACGCAGCCGTTCCTGCCGGAACCACCATCTTCGGCGGTCGTCTCGAGCCGCACTTCCAAGTCCGCACGCGGCAGCGCGCCGCCGGCGCGCTCTGGCCATTCGATCAGCAGCAGCGTGCGCCCGTTGAGGTAATCGCGCAGACCGAGTTGCTGCAGTTCCTCGGCGCCATGCAACCGGTACAGGTCTATATGTACCGCCTCGCCGGCGCGCGCCGCGTAGGTCTCGATCAGCGCGTAGCTGGGGCTGCGCACCGTCTCCTCGACACCGAGGGCCTGCAACAGGGCTGCGGCCAACGTGGTTTTGCCCGCACCGAGCTCTCCGGACAGAAAAATAAGTCGCGGCTCACGCTCGTCCCACGGACAGTTGCGCGCCAACGCCACCCCCAGATTTTCGGTCTCGCGCGCGCTTGGCAGCCGCCATATCGCCTTCATCGGTACAGATTCACCCAGCGATTCAACGCATCGGCGAGCTCCAGGGCCAGAATGCCGCGCTCGCGCTCGCGCGCCAGGTCATCGCCCGCCAACGCATGCGCCATCACGCCGGCGCGCGCAGCCAGCCAGGGCTCGCGGCATTGCCCCAGAATGCCGGCAATCGCGCCGGTCAACACATCGCCCATGCCGGCCGCCGCCATGCCTGGATTGCCACGCTCACAAATGGCGGGCGTCGGGCTCGGCGGATTTACACCGGCCATGCCGATCAGCGTGCCCGCCCCCTTGAGCACGATCACCGCGCCCGGATGACGCAGCGTGAGTGCGCGCAGCGCCGACATGCGATCCGCTTGTACTGCCTCGGTGCTGATCTCGAGCAGCCGTGCGGCCTCTCCGGGATGCGGCGTCAACACCGACCCCGCGGGGGCGATCTGGCCGCTCTCGGCCAGAAGATTGAGGGCGTCGGCATCGATCACCAGCTGCTTGCCGCAACCCAGGGTGCGCTCGAGTATCGAGCGTGCCCAGGCCGAGCGGCCCAGGCCGGGCCCGATCGCCACGACGTCGGCCGCAGTCAGCAGCAACGACAGCTCCTCGGGCTGATCAACGCCGTGCACGATCAGCTCCGGGCGACCCGCGGCAATCGCGAACAGGTTCTCGCGTGCGGTGGCAGCGATCACCAGCCCGGCGCCGACGCGCAGGCAGGCCTCACCCGCGAGTCTGACCGCACCGGGCATGCCGGCACCACCGCCCACGATCAGCACGCGGCCGAAGTCGCCCTTGTTCGCCTGCCGCCGTCGCGACGGCAGCGCCTGGGCGATCTCGCCCTCGCCCAGCCGCTCCAGCAACGCTGTGAAACGCGCCTCCGGCGGCGGCGCTACCTCCAGATCATCGAACAGCAACCGCCCCGCATATTCCGGCCCCTCACCCAGAAACAGACCAGTCTTGAGCGCCACAAAGCTGATGGTGCAGTCCGCGCGCACCGCCACGCCCATCACCGCGCCGCTATCGGCATTCAATCCCGAGGGCAGGTCGAGTGCGAGCACCGGACGAGTGCAGGCGTTGATGGCCTGAATCGCCTCTGACAGCGGCGGCCGGACCGTGGTCGTCAGACCGGTGCCGAGCAGTGCATCGACGACCACGTCCGCCTGCGCCAGCAGCAAAGCGGAATAAGTGACAATGTGCCCTCCACTCGAACGAAAATCCTGCCAGGCGATACGCGCATCGCCGGTGAGCTGATCCGGCGTAATGACGGCCAGCACCGTGGCCGACAGCCCGGCGGCCTGCGCGAAGCGCGCCAGTACGTAGCCATCGCCGGCGTTGTTACCGCCGCCGGCGACCACGGCAATCTCCAGCGCTTTGGGCCAGCGGCTGCGCAAGCCCCGTAGCGCCGCTTCGCCCGCGCGTTTCATCAGGGTGTAGCCGCTGGTGCCCTGCGCGATGGCGTGAGCATCGAGCGCACGCACCTGCGCCGCGGAATACAGCAGACTGGGAGCAGACATCGTCCGATTATACTGAGCCCACGAAGCCCGCCATGCACGAGCCATCTGCAGCCGCGTCCGCGGCAATACCCACGGCGCGCGCGTTGCGCGAGGCGATCGCGCGTGCGGCCCGGGAGCTCGGCCTGGATGCCATCGGCGTCAGCGAAGTCAACTTGAACGAGGACGAGCGGCACCTGGAGCGCTGGCTCGAGCGCGGCTGGCACGGCGAGATGCACTATATGGCCCGCCACGGCCGCAAACGCAGCCGTCCGACCGAACTCGTACCCGGCACCCTGCGCGTGATCTCCGCGCGCATGAATTACCGCGCGCGCGAGGCCCGCGCCGCCGCGGCGGTGTTGCGCGAGCCGGACAGTGCGTATATCTCGCGCTACGCGCTCGGCCGCGACTATCACAAGGTGATGCGCCAGGCGCTGCGGCAACTGGCCGCGGCCGTGGGCGCGCTCGCCGGCCCGCACGGCTATCGGGTATTCGTCGACAGCGCCCCGGTGCTGGAAAAGGCGCTGGCGCGCAATGCCGGGCTCGGCTGGATCGGCAAGCACACCAATCTGATCGCCCGCGATGCCGGCTCGTGGTTCTTCGTCGGCGAAGTCTTCACCGACCTGCCGCTGCTGCCGGACACGCCGGCCGGCGCCCATTGCGGCAGCTGCTCGGCCTGCATTCCCGCCTGCCCCACCGGCGCGATCGTGGCGCCATATCAGCTCGACGCGCGCCGCTGCATTTCATACCTCACGATCGAACTCGAGGGCTCGATTCCGCCAGCGCTGCGTCCCGCCCTGGGCAATCGCATCTATGGCTGCGATGACTGCCAGCTGGTGTGTCCCTGGAACAAATTCGCTCGCGACGCGTCGCACCCCGATTTCCGCGTGCGTCACGCTCTGGATTCGCCGCGATTGACCGAACTGTTCGGCTGGAGCGCCGAGAGCTTTGAGCAACGCATGCGCGGCTCGGCGATCCATCGGATTGGTTACGAGCGCTGGTTGCGCAACATTGCCGTCGCATTGGGCAACGCCAGCACCTCCGCCGCCGTGCTCGCCGCGCTCGAAGCGCGCTGCGAACACCCGTCGGCGCTGCTGCGTGAGCATGTGGCTTGGGCTCTGCGACAACACCGCGACCGGGCCGCCGCACACAGATCGTGAGCGGCCGCCTGTACGCTTGCCCTGTGCTGGCCGTGCTCGTGCCGCGTGCTACGGTCTGTGCGCAGGCAAATTGTCGATTAATCGCGCCCGTCCCAGCCTCACCGCCGTGAGCACCACCAGGTCGGTCGAAGCGGCAGTGGGTTCGGTCAGGTCCGCGGCATTCCTGATCGAAAAATAGTCCACGCTCATGCCGGCCCGCTGCAGCATCACGCTACCTTCGCGCTCGAGCGCGGCGTAATCGGTGCTGCCGCCATAGATAGCGCGCGCCGCCCGGCTCAACGACTGATGGATCGCCGGCGCGCGCGCGCGCTCCTCGGCGCTCAGGAAGCGATTGCGTGAGCTCAGTGCCAACCCATCGGTGGCGCGCACGGTCGGCGCACCGACGATTTCCACCGGCAGCGCCAGATCGAGCGTCATGTGTCGAACCACCAGCAGCTGCTGGTAGTCCTTCTCGCCGAACACCGCGACATCGGGCGCGACGATGCCGAACAGCTTCGCCACCACGGTCGCGACGCCGTCGAAATGGCCCGGCCTGAAGCGGCCGCACAGGATGTGGGACAGGCCGCGTACCACGATCAGTGTTCGCTGGTCGCCGCCATGCGGATACATATCCGCCACGCTGGGGGCAAACAGCAGATCACAACACGCTTCCTGCAGCAACTGCTGATCCTCGAGCAGCGTGCGCGGATAAGCCGTGTAATCCTCGCTCGGCCCGAACTGCAACGGATTGACGAAGATGCTTGCCACCACGCGATCGCCGCGATAACGCGCCGCCGCGAGCAAGCTCATGTGGCCGGCGTGCAGATTGCCCATGGTCGGGACAAAGGCCACGCGCAGCCCGGCGGCGCGCCATTGCAGCACGCGTGCCCGCACGGCATCGACCGTGGTCACCGTTTCCATCGCGCCTGCGGGCTCAAAAGCAGTGTTCCGGCGCCGGATACTCGCCGGATTTGACGGCCTGCACGTAGCGCGCGACCGCGGCCTGTGGCGAATCGCCGCCGGTCATGAAATTGCGCACGAAACGCGGTTTTCGGCCCGGAGTGATATCCAGAATATCGTACAGCACCAGTATCTGGCCGTCGGTATCGGGCCCGGCGCCGATGCCGATCACCGGCACCTTGAGAGCCTGGGCAATGCGGCGGCCGAGCGCGGCCGGAATGCACTCCAGCAGCACCAGATCCGCGCCCGCCGCTTCGAGCGCCAGCGCGTCCTCGAGCATGCGGCGGGCGGCCTCGTCGTCGCGCCCCTGGACGCGAAAACCGCCGGTCTTGTGGACCGATTGCGGCCTTAGCCCGAGGTGCGCGCACACCGCGATGTCATGTCTGGCGAGGAACTCGACGATCTCAGTCTGCCCCTTGCCGCTCTCGAGCTTGACCATGCGCGCCCCGCCCTCCTGCATGAGCCGCACGGCATTCGCCAGCGCCAGCTCGCGCGAGGGATAGCTCATGAACGGCAGATCGGCTATCAGGAAAGGCCGATGCAGACCGCGCGCGACCGCGGCGCTGTGATACACCATGTGATCCATGGTGACCGGCACGGTGGTGTCGTGCCCCTGAATCACCATGCCCAGCGAGTCGCCGACCAGCACCACGTCGACGCCCGCGGCATCCAGCAGCGCGGCGAAACTGGCATCGTAGGCGGTCAGACAGGCGATCTTCTCGCCGCGCTGCTTCATCTGCTCGAGCGTGTTGAGCGTAACCGGCGGACGATCGGAGTCACGCAGTTGTAGCTGGGTATACATGGATAGCTCCTATAGCGCCGCGTGCCGTATCGGGTTGTAGTAGAGGCGACCCCGACGCAGGCGCCGAATCGCCGCCAGCAGCTCCTCATAGTCCTCGGCCGTGTTGACCGGGTCGATGGCGGCTGCGTTGACGATCAGCAGCGGCCCCGCATCGTACTCGTGAAAGAACCGCGCGTAGGCATCGTTAAGCCGCTCGAGGTACCCACGATCGATGAATTGCTCGTGCTGGTTGCCGCGGCGGCTGATGCGCGCGAGCAGCACATCGACCGGTGCCTGCAGATAGATCACCAGATCGGGCTTGGGGGCTTCGATTGCCAGTTTGGCGTATACCTGCTCGTATAGACCGTATTCCTCCTCATCAAGCGTGGTCCGCGCGAACAGGCGGTCCTTGTCGATCAGGTAATCGGCCACTCGCAGCGGCGCAAACAGATCGTGCTGCTTGAGACCGGCGAGCTGTTGCGCGCGCTGAAACAGGAAATACAGCTGTGCCGGCAGCGCGCCGGCGCGCGGATTGCGGTAGAAGCGCTCGAGGAAGGGATTCTGATCGGCGCGCTCGAGGACCAGCTCGGCCGCCAGGGTTGAGGCAAGCTTGGCCGCGAGCGTGGTCTTGCCGACCCCGATCGGTCCTTCGATCACAATGAAACGGTGTGGCAGAGTTTCAGGCGCCATGCGTTATCGGTCTATTGTCCAGACGCCAAATACCCGCAGGGTCGGCACGGGCGGCAAGCTCGGCAACACGCCCGCAGCCCGGCACGTTCAGCTCGGGCGCCACCTCGAGCAGAGGATACAGAACGAAGTTACGCTGCACTATCCCGGGATGCGGCAGCGTGAGCTCGGGACTATCGAGCCGCTGCGCGGCGAACACCAGCAGGTCGAGATCGATGCGGCGCGCTCCCCAACGCACGCGCGGCGGCTCGCGGCCCAGAGCAGCCTCGAGCGCGCGCAATGCGCTGAAAAACGCGGCCGCCTCGAGCTGCGTGAGCAACGCCGCCACCGCGTTGACGAAGTCCGGCTGCCCCGCCGGGCCCAGCGGCTTCGACCCGTAGAGCGAGGAATTCAGTACCAGGCGCGTCTGCGGCAGCTCAGGCAAAGCCGCGAGCGCGCGCCGGACCTGCCTCGCGGGCTCATCCAGATTGCTGCCAATGCCAACATAGGCCGCACGCCACAGCATTCAAGCCGAACCCGGAAAACCGCGCCGACGCCGGCGCCGGCGTCGGGTCCGGCGCCCCCCCGTGCCTGCCGCGGCGCCGGCCTCGAGCGCTTCCGGCCCTGGCGGCGCTCGCGGCGGCGCCGGTCCAACCGGCGCATTGCCGGTCTTCTCGGTGGCGCGATCTCTCGGCAGCGCGTCGAGCATGTGCAGGCGCTCTTCCGGCGACACCTCTTGCAGCCGCGTCCACCAGGCCGCAATTTCGGCTGACGCTAGGCCCAGCCGCGCGCGCAGCGCCAGCAGGTCGAAGGCGGCACGGAAACGCGGCTGCTCGATCAGGCGCAAAGCGCGCTTGCCGCGAGGCTGCTCCAGCCGGGGCTGAAACGCATACATTTCCCGCAGTCCGAGCGCTACCCGCCGCGGAATCGTCACGCGCACCGAGGCCTCGCGCAACGCGCGATCACAGGCCTCCACAATCGCGCCGATTTCGTGCCAGCGCTGCGGCGGCAGGGATTCGATCGCCTCGGCGATCGGCCCATAGAGCAGCAGCGCGATCAGAAACGTCGGTGTCACCGGCTTGTCCAGCGCGACGCGCGCGTCGGTATTGCGCAGCCCCTGGCGCAGCAGCTGCTCGACCAGACCGCCAGGATGTTTCGCCAGATAGCGCTCGATCGCCGGAAACAGCACCTCGAGCAGCGCGCGCCGGCGCAGCACCTCGAGGCTGGCCTCACCATGACCGGTCAGGAACAGCTTCAGCGTCTCATCGAACAGTCGCGCGGCCGGCACGCCGGCCAACAGTCCGCGCAGACGCGGTATCGGTGCCGCGGTCGCGGGCTCGAGCGCAAAGCCAAGCTTGGCTTCGAATCGCGCGGCACGCAGCATGCGCACCGGGTCCTCGCGATAGCGCGCTTCCGGATCGCCGATCATTCGCAGGCGATGCGCCGTGAGGTCCTCAGCACCGCCCACATAGTCCCATAATGAAAAGTCCGCAATATTGTAGTAGAGCGCGTTGACGGTGAAATCGCGCCGCCAGACATCCTCCTCGATGCTGCCGTAGACGTTGTCACGCAGCAGGCGGCCATGCGTATCGAGCACGCGCTCATTGTCGATCGAATCGAGCTCGGATTCTTCGTCGAGTTCCGGCGCTTCGCCCTCTTCCGGATCCGCCTCCGGTACCGGCTCCTCACTCGGCGACGGCGCCGTGGCAGCGCGAAACGTCGCGACCTCGATCACCTCGCGGCCGAACACGATATGGGCCAGGCGAAAACGACGTCCGACCAGGCGCGAATTACGGAACAGCGACCTGACCTCATCCGGCAGCGCGTTGGTGGCGACATCGAAATCCTTCGGGTGCCCGCCGAGCATCACGTCGCGCACGCAACCGCCGACCAGAAAGGCCTGATAGCCGGCTTCCTTGAGGCGGTAGAGCACGCGCAGCGCGTTGCCGGAAATATTCGAGCGGGAGATGTTGTGGTCGGCGCGGGCGATGATGCGCGGTGCGGAGCCGATGGCGACTACTGAGGGGGTATCGTTCAAATCGTCCAATCCGCTTGAGCAATAGAAACGGACGTCTATAATACCGCGCCTCTCCACAGCCTCCCCGCTTCCGCTGCTCCCTTCGTCTAGAGGCCTAGGACACGGCCCTCTCAAGGCTGGAACACCGGTTCGAATCCGGTAGGGAGCGCCATCCGGACACCCACACCCTCTACCGCCAATAATCTTAGGCGCGCCGCCACTGCCGGCCGGCGCCGCGGGCGATCGGCCAGGTCAGGCCGGTTTAAAGCTGCTCCAGCGTGGCCGCGGATGGCGTCTGTTGGCCAGAAAGGTCGAAATCAACCCCGGCAGCACGAGTATCAGGCGCGGCGCAGCCACGATGACGGCCAGCAGCACCGGCCAATGCCATACGGTCATTGCGCCGAAAAAGACAGCGATCTGCAGCGGCAGCATGAATCCAAACAAGAGCAGCCCCACTGCTACCGGGATAGCCCAGACCACGCCGATGACAGAAGCCAGACCGAGCACGGCAATCCAGACACGGAGCAGGCCGAATGCCGCGAGCGTGGCGAGCCCCACGATGCGTATGAAAATTCCCATTACGGCGGTATGACCCCTGGTAGCCAGGCCCTGCGCGCTCGGGCGCGGCGCCGCCGGCCGGCCGAGTATCTCACGACCGCGGCCGCGCGCAGCTTTGACCCACCCGTGCCGCCATCGCCCGCGGCTTCGGTGCATAGAGCCGCTCGCCCAGTCGCATCGCCTTGGTCCGCAGCGCCCGGCGCCGTCGCTCGATCGCCGCTAGCAACGGCTCACTCACCGGTTCACGGCGCCGCCCAAAAGCGGCCACGGTCGATTGCAGCAGCGCGAGGTCGTGCTCCTCGCCTAGATAATCCGAAAGCCGGCGCGCCGGACCGGCCAGCTTCGGAGGCGCCTTGGACTGCAGCGGCCTGAGTATCTGCAGCGCATGCCAGAGGTACTGAACCTGCTTGCGCCACTCGTGCAGCGTTAAGGCATTGGGCTGGCGGTGCGCGACGCGGCCGGCGCGGCGGCCGGCCCGGTAGATACGCTGGAAACCGGGTGCTAGCCTCGGCCAGCCGTGCTGGCCGACACGCCAGCGATGCGCACGCAGTTGCACCTGCCGCAGCGTGGCACGAACGCCCGCCAGCAGCTCGCGCCGGTCACGCAATTGACGCTGGGCCTGGGCCTGGCTCCGGTGCAGCATCCGCGACAGCGCCGCGGCCGCCTTGTCCTTCCCGAGTGCGGCGCTGCCGCGGCACAGCGAATCGAGAGTGCGCACCAGCACCCTGGCATCGCGCGCCGCATTGAGCACGTTGGCCGCCCGGTGCAGCGCCGTGTTCTCGCGCCGATACGTTGACTCAGCCAGCGCCGCCCGCAACAGACGCAGCGCCGCGCGTGATTTCTTGATCTCCTTGCGCGCGTGGTGCACGTCGACGTCCGTCGGACGTGAGGATCCCAACGCACGCTCGGCGTTCTCGGTGTGACGCAGCGCAGCGCGGCGCACCGTCCCCGTTGCGGACCCATCAGGGCGGATGTTCTGGCCGGACATGGCGCGATGCTACGGCAGCGGCGGCGCCTGAGTCACGAGGCGGGCCCTTGGCCGCCCCGAGCCGCTGTTGCCGCTGGCGGTCAGCCTCAGGATCGCGGTCACCGCAACCGCGGTGCGAAAATGAGTCGTTTCCATGCGCTTAGCTCCAGTATGGCCGCCACCAATAGCGTCCTTCGGTGCCGCTGGGCCGTCATTACCGACCGCCGCGACAATGATGTGGCCGCGCGCGATCATCTGCCTCACCAGTTGCCGGAAGACCATATTGTCCGGGCCGACCAGGCTGATGTTGACCACCGCGACCGGATTCGCGTCCAACCAGCCCAAGGGCGCCGCGATCGCATCGACGGCACGGCCGGTCGGTTTGCCGCAGCAGACATCAGCGGCGTAGAAGCTGTGCGCCTGGCGCCGCGCCCTGCAACCGCCCGGCATCGCCGATCAGCCGCGCCGCCCTCATAGATATTATCGTAATCAAACACCGCACTCGGCTCGAGCCCGCGCAGTTCCCGCGGCGATGCGCTCGAGTGCCGCGGCGCTGAGATCCAGCGCGATCAGTTGGCAGCGGTGCGAAGTCCCATAGCGCTACGTTCTTGCTTAACGATGCTAGCATTGATTCAAACGAACGCACGGCTCCGTTTCATGCCGCCCTCATGAAAGAAATCCCTGCCACAACATGGAAGATTCTCCCATTCCAGCGCGTTTAACCCGAGAGAGCATGAGCAGCCCAGCCGACCTGCTGCAGTGCCGGATCATCGGGCTGCTGCCGACATTGCGCCGGTTCGCGCGCAGCCTGACCCGGAATCCCCATGATGCCGACGATCTGCTGCAAGGGGCGCGCGAGCGGGTGTTCGAGGGGGCCGAGCAAGCCGATGGCCTGCCCGACCATCGAGGCGACGCCAGTGGCACCTTGTCGGTCGAACAGGCGCTGGAGCGCTTGCCCGAGGACCAGCGCCTGGCCGTGGCCCTCGTGCTCATCGAGGGCTTGCCCTACAAGGAAGCCGCGCAGATCATCGGGGTTCCGATGGGAACGCTCACCAGCCGATTCGCGCGCGGACGCCAGGCGCTGCAGGAGTTGCTGGGGCCGGGAGCTTGCGCATGAATATCTCGGATGAATTACTAGCCGCCTATGTCGATGGCGAACTCGAAGGCGCCGCGCGCGCGCGCGTCGAACAGGCAATTTCCCAGGACTCGCAGCTGGCGCAACGCGTCGCGCAACAGCGCGCCTTGCGCGAACGGCGGCGCGGCGCCTTCGACGGCGTATTACGGGAAGCCGTGCCAAAACGCCTGGCGCAGGCCGCCAAGCTCGCCGCCCCGTCGGGCCCCGCCCAGGTGATCGATCTGGCCCGTGTTCGCGCCGAACGGGCGCGCCGCGGCGGCCAGCGCAGCGTGAAAGTGCGTCGTTTCACGATCGCAGCCAGCCTGATGGTGGGATTGATGGCGGGAGTTTTGATCCAGCGCCTGTCGACCCCCGGTGCCTTGACGGAGTTCCACGACGGCTCGCTGCTGGCCCGCGGCGCGCTCGCACGGGCATTGAGTGAGCAGCTTGTCGGCGCCGCGCCCTCCGGCGCAAAGGTGCGCGTCGGACTGACCTTCAAGGCCAGGAACGGCAATTACTGCCGCACCTTCGCGCTCAGCGGCAATCGCCTGATCGCGGGTCTGGCCTGCCGGGAGCAGGAGCAATGGCAGGTGTTGAACCTGGTCGGAACCGAGGGTGCGGGCGTCACCGCCAATGGACAAAATCTACGCATGGCCGCTTCGAGCCTGCCGCCGGCGCTGCTGCAGGCGGTCAATGAGCGCATCAGCGGCGAGCCGCTGAACGCAGCGGCCGAAGCCAAGGCGCGCAGCAATGGCTGGCACTGAGGCTTGAGGAATCGCCCTAGAGCTCGACCATCTTGGCCGGCTTAGCCGCCGTGCCGACGAGCTCGCCATTGCGCACGCTCTCGTAACGCCGTCCCAGCAAATAGGCAATCGGGAACCAGACCGCCGAAGTGATCACGCCGAAGATCGCCAGTCCGGTCACGCCGTGCGGCTGAATCATGGCACTGACCCAGGCGTTGCTGAAATCGCCGAAGCGATACACCACCGTATCGATGACATTCTTGGCCTTGTACCGGCTCTGCTGGTCGACCACGGTGAACAGCATCTCGCGGGTCGGTTTGGCGAGCGCATATTCAGCCACACGCCGCACGATCTGAATGCCGCCCAGTATCAGCAACACCGGCGAGAACGCGATCGCGAGGAAGGCGATCACCATGATGATCGGGTTGAGCAGCAGGCCGGCCTTGACGCCAAAGCGCGCGATGATGCGCCCGGAGCCAAACAGCTGGATGATGACCGCGATACTGTTGACCGACAGATCGATTATGCCGTAGGCCTCGGTGCGGGCCTCGCGATTGGGGAAGGCCTGCGTGATGAGATCACCGAGCTGGAAATAGACGATGGTCGAAATCCAGGTCATCAGCAGCAGAAACAGCGCGAGCAGCGATAGATAGCGCGATCGGAGCAGCAGCACAAAGCCGTCGAAGGGATTGCCTTTGAGACGATGGTCGAGGCTGGTGTGCTGGACTTCGACGCCGGCCGCCAGCAGCCGCTGCTTTTCGTGCGCCAGCATGCGCACCAGCACCGCGGTCACCACAAAACCTGCGGCCGAGATCAGCATCAGATTGTTGTTGCCCAGTCGCTTGGCGAGGAAGGTCGCAATCGTCGGCCCGACGATGCTGCCGACGGTGCCGCCGGCGGCAATGAAACCGAACAGGCGCTTGGCCTGGGTGCGCGAGAAGATGTCGGCCATGAAGGTCCAGAACACCGAGATGATCAGCACGTTGAAGGTGCTGACCCAGACGAAGAATGCGGCCGTGATCCAGCGATCCTGGTTGTTGACGCCGACAAACAGCGCGTAAAAGGCGATGATTGTGACCGCGACGAAGCCATAAACCCACGGCAGAAAGGTCGACAGTTTGATGCGCGAGGCGAGGCCCGAATACAGCGGCGCGAATACCAGGCTTGCGACCAACGTCATCGTGAACAGCTGCTGGTAATGCTCGACACCGAAAACCGTTCCCATGGCATCGCGCACCGGCTTGACCACCGAATAACTGCCGAACAGAAAAAAGAAATACAGCATGCTCAGAACAACCGCTTTGACTTCTTGGGGGTCGATCGCGGCGACGGACTTGAACAGCCGGGTCAACAGCGCCGGACGCTGCGGGGTCGATGGCGTCGATGGGGTCGATGGCGTCGATGGCATGGAGGGACTCATGCTACTGCTCCTGACGAATCTCTTCGTAGCGTCGGCCCGCATACCGTGCCACCCCTCCCCACGCAATGCACGCGCCGATGCCCACCACCACCGCGCCGCCGAGGCCGAATCCGGCCGCCCGCAATCCGGCCTGCATCCATGCTGAACTGACGTCACCGAAGCGGTAGATCACTGTATCGATGACGTTTTTTGCTTTGTAGCGGCTGCTCTGCTCGACAACCGTGAAGCAGATTTCCCGACTGGGTCGGGCGATGGCGTATTGCGCCACGCGACGCACGACCTGTAGACCCTGAATGATGATCAGCGAAGGCGATATCGCAACGACGAACAAGGCGATCAGCATGATGAGCGGATTGAGTACCAGCCCGACCGTCACGCCGAATCGCTGCACCAGGCGCCCGAGGCCGAAGATCAGGATGAGGGCGGTGGCGATATTGACCACCAGATCGATATCGGCGATTGCCTGTGCGCGGCCTTCCACGGCCGTGAACGCGTGCGCGATCACATCGGTCTGCAGGAAATAGGCGACGGTATTGACCCAGGTCATCAGCAACATGAATGCGGCCTGACTCATCAAGTAGCGCGACTGGAACAGCCGACTGAAGCCCTCGAAGGGGTTGCCCGGCAGTCCGTGATCCAGTGTCGTCCGCTGCACCTCGTCGTGGCTGTCGCGCAGCCGTTCCTTCTCGCGCATCAGCCGGTATACCAGCAGGATGACGACCAGGAAACCCGCGGCCGCCACCAGCAGCAGACCGCTGAGTCGCAACCGGCTGACCAGCAGTCGCGTCAACAGCGGCCCGGCGATCGCGCCGATGCTGCCGCCGGCGGCAATCAGCGCGAACAGCCGCGTCGCTTGGGCGGCGGTGAAAATATCCACCATCAGGCTCCAGAACACTGAGATCATGAACAGGTTGACGACGCTGAACCAGACGTAATAGGCCGCCGCAACCCACAGATTCTGCGGTGCCAGCTGAAACCACAGTTGGAACAGCAGCACGCTGCACAGCCAGAACCAGAACGCGCCGGGTAGCAGTCGCGTGAGCTTGAGCCGCGAGGCCAGCATCGCGTAGATCGGCGAGGCCACCAGCGTGCCGACGAAGGTGGCCGTGAACAGATTCTGCAGCTGCCCGACGCCGATGACGGTCGCGACCGTGTCGCGCACCGGGCGCAGGATGTAATAGCTGCCGAGCAGGGCGAAATTGCACATGAACGCGAGCACCACGGCCCGACGCTCATGCGGGGCGACCTGCGCGGCGACATCGAGCAACCGCGCCAGCCACACGGTCAAGCCCCGGGATGGCCGCTGCATGGCGGCTAGCGCACGCGCCAGATCATCGTCGTCGTGATCAACGCCAGCAGCCCTGTCGGCACCCACGCCAGCAGCAGTGGATCCAGGTTGAACACCTGCGTGCCGCTCTCTACCAGCCGCTGCAGAAACACGTAGACGATGCCGAGCGCCACGCCGAATGTGGCGCGAGCGCCCAGAGACGCTGTGCGCAGCGAGCCGAATCCGAACGGCAAGGCGAACAGCACCGCCACCAGAATGCCGACGGTGCGCGCCACCCGTGACCAGAACGCGATCTCGTACTGCTCGGACTCGAGATTATTCGCCCGAAGATAACGTATCGCCTTATATAACGTACGCAGCGACAGCTCCGACGAGTCGCTGTTGACCAGCCGCAGGAAATCCGCGCCGGCGGCGGTATGCAGCGATTGCTGCGCCACCCGCAGACTCGTGACCGAGTCGTCGACGAAGCGCGATTCCACATAATTGCGCAGCTGCCATGATTGCGATCCGGCCGCGGTCGCATGCTCGGCACGCGCGATTGCGGCCAGGCGATTATCCGGCGTGAGCTCGAAGATCAGCATGCCGCCGAATTCGGCCGCGCTCGAACGGCTTTGAACGTTCAGGATGGTATCGCCATCGCGAATCCAAGCGCCGGCCCCGGCGAAGCTCATGTTCGAGTACTTGGCAATGGCCTTTTGCTCATCGGCCAGTTGGCCCAGCGGCTGCGCCAGAAACTCACCGATCAGCAGCGCGATCGCAACCAACAGCGCCGCGCTGATCAGTACCGCGGCGCTCAGACGCAGCTTCGACATACCCGAAGCACGCATTACGGTCAGCTCGTGACTGCGCGCGAGTATTCCTATGCCGAGCAGCGCGCCGATGAGCGCACCGGCCGGAAAGGATTCGAGCGCGAATTGCGGCAGGATCATGGCGGAGTACAGCAGTGCATCGAGCATGCCGTAATGGCCGACGCCAACATTGCCCTGCTCGCCGATGAATACGAACAACAGGCCTAGCATCTGCAGCGCCATCATCACCAGCGCGACCGCGGACAGCAGCGTGCTCGCGATATAGCGATCGAGCAGTGTCATCGCGCACTCCGCGCGCGCCGCGCCCGCAGCAGCCCCGGCCCAAGCATCGCAGCCAGGCTCATGGCGAAGAACAGCCCATGCACCCACCACAGCCCGAACGCGGCCGTGATCACGCCTCGTTCGAGCCAGGTGCGCGCCGCGAGTGCCAGGTTCGCGTATACCACGAACACCAGCACCGCGGCCCAGACATGGGCATAGCGTCCCTGGCGCGGGCGAAGTCGTCCGAGCGGCACGGCCAGTGCGGTCAGCACCAACGCCATCACCGGCAAGCCGAGGCGCCATTGCAGCTCCGCCTGCAGCTTGATATCGCGACTTCCGAGCAATGCCGTCGTACTCAGCTCGCCCACACGTGGTGCTCGCGGGGCGGTCTCGGGCGTCTGTACCGGAATCAGCTGCTGCTCGAAACGCATGATGCGGAAGCGATAACTGCCGGGGGTGCCTTCGATGCGCTCGCCATCGTAGAGCGTAATGGTCTCGGCCGCGCCCTCGCCCGACCCGGTGTAGTGCGCGCGCCGCGCCACCGTCGTCTCGACTGTCGGGCCTTCGCTGCGCTTTACGAATACATCCGTCAGATCGCCGTTGCGCTCAGCCGCGCGCGCATAGACCACGATGCGCCCGCCGCTGAAGCTGCGAAACTTCCCAGGCTCGAGCGGCGCGTTGATTCCTGCGCGTATAGCCTCATTGCGCAGCGCGGCCTCGGCCGCGGCGGCGCGCGGCGACAGATCGAAATTGAGCCAGGCGATCAGTCCGGTGACGGGCAATGCCAGCAGCCACACGGCCACCGCCACGCGGGCGACGCCGACCCCGCAGGCCTGCGCCGCCGCCATCTCGCTGTCATGGTAGAGCCGGCCGAAGGCCAGCACGATCCCGACCACCAGTCCGAACGGCAGCAGGATCGCCACATTTTGCGCCGCGCTCAGCCCGATTAGCTCGAGCACGAAGCCCTTCTGGTATTGCAGCTGAGCCGCGCGCGCGAGCACCGAGCCGACCTGGTTGACCAACAGCAAGGCGAGCGCTATGAGCGTCACACCAAAAAAGTTGACGGTCATCTCCCAGAGCATATAGCGCTGCAGAATTCGCAACGGACCCTCACCTCCAGGCGGCTTCGGCTACACTTGCATCGGACTATCGCCGCCGCGCGCAAGCCGGCGTATCCGGTCAATACCGCCGAACTGTGGGGTTTACGCCGCGGCTGACGCTACGTTATACGAATATTTCGCGGGCAAACAAGGATTAACACGATGCGATTCGAAGCTTTCAGCCGCCGGGCCGCCGTTCAGCGTGGCGATTGTCTGGTAATAGGCGCCTTCGAGCACAGCGAACTGGGCGCCGAGGCTTCGGCGGTGGACCGCAGCCTGCGCGGCCGCGTGCGCCGCCTGCTCACGCGTGGCGATTTCTCGGGCCGCACTGGCGAGACGCTGCTGCTTCCCGAGGTGGCCGGACTCGCCTGCGGGCGGCTGCTGCTGGTCGGTTTGGGCACCAAAGGGCAGTTCAACCGGCGCAGCTGGCGCCGCGCACTGCACACCGCGATCACCGCGTTGGCTCGTACGCGAATCGCATCGGCGGCCATCGCACTCGAGCGGCCGGGCGCAAGTGAGCTCGATAACTATTACTTCGGGCGCTGCGCCGCGGAAATCGTTGGCGCGAGTCTGTACCGCATCAATGATCTCAAGACCGGGCGTCATGCGCGCGCCCCGGCACTGGCGCGGATTCTGCTCGGGCCGGTCGACGCCGCCGCCATCGCCGACGTACGGCGCGGACTGGCCGCGGGGGCGGCCGTGACCGAGAGTGCGAAGCTGCTGCGCGATCTGGGCAATCTGCCGGCCAACGTTTGCACACCGCGCTATCTGGCCACGCAGGCGCGCAAGCTCGAGCGCAGCTATCGGCGCCGCGTGCGCGTGCGCGTGTTCGACGAGGCCGGAATCCGGCGCCTGAAGATGGGATGTCTGCTCGCCGTGACCCGGGGCAGCGCCGAGCCGCCGCGTTTCATCGTGCTCGAATACCGCGGCGCGCCTCGCAGCCGAGCACCCCTGGTGCTGGTCGGCAAGGGCGTCACTTTCGACACCGGCGGCATCTCGCTGAAGGACCCGCCGTCAATGGACGAGATGAAATTCGACATGTGCGGCGCCGCCACGGTGCTGGCGGCAATCGATTTCGCCGCGCGCACCGGGCTCAAGATCAATCTGGTCGGCCTGGTACCGACCTGCGAGAACATGCCCGACGGCCGCGCCGTGAAGCCAGGCGATATCGTTACCAGCGCCTCGGGGCAAACCGTCGAGATTCTCAACACCGACGCCGAGGGTCGGCTGATCCTGTGCGACGCGCTGAACTATGCGCGCCGCTACAAGCCCGCGGCGGTGGTCGACTTTGCGACCCTGACCGGCGCCTGCATCATCGCCCTAGGCAATTACCACAGCGGCGTGATGGCGAACGACGATGCTCTGGCACGCGAACTGGTCGAGGCCGGAGTGCGCACCGACGATCGCGCCTGGCAGCTGCCGCTGACCGAGGATTACGCTGAGCAGCTGCGCAGCAACTTCGCCGATATGGCGAACATCGCCGGCCGCGAGGGCGGCGCCATCACGGCCGCCGCATTCCTGGGCAAGTTCACCCAGGGTCTGCGCTGGGCGCATATGGACATTGCCGGCAGTGCCTGGGCTGGCGGTAGCGCCAAGGGCGCCACAGGTCGGCCGCTGTCATTGGCGGCCGATTTTCTGACGCGCCGCGCTTCCGGGTCAAGGCCGTAGGTGTCGGCGGCGGCGACGCCACGCGTCGACTTTTACGTGCTGCCGGGCACCGAGGCGCGTGCGCGTCTCAAGTTCGCCTGCCGAATCGCCGAGAAGGCCTATCTGGCCGATCAACTGGTGTTCGTCTGGCTCGACGACACCGCCGAGCTGCAGAGCTTCGATGAGCTGCTCTGGACCTTCGCCGACCGCAGCTTTGTGCCGCACGAGGTTTATTGCGACGCTCGGCAATGGCAGGACACGCCGGTATTGCTGGGCTGCGAGGCGCAGCCGCAGCAGCCCTTCGACGTGCTGCTGAACCTCGGCAGCGAAGTGCCCGCGGCTGCCGCACGCGCCGGCCGCATCGCCGAAATCGTGGACGCGGAGGAGCCGCGGCGTCGCGCCGGGCGTAACCGCTTTCGTCATTACCGCGACCTGGGGCTGGCGCCTGAAACGCACCACATCGCGGCCGAAGAAACGCCTTAAGCCTTCGCCTTAAGCCCTATAATTACGGGGTTTCTGGCCACATCGTTCCCGGATGGAAAAAGTCTACTCGCCCGCCGAAATCGAACAGCGTCTGTATCAGCGTTGGGAGGCGACCGGCTATTTTGCCCCGCGGCCGGCGCAGCGCAGCTACTGCATCGTGATTCCGCCGCCGAACGTGACCGGCACCCTGCACATGGGGCACGCGTTCCAGGACACGATCATGGATGCGTTGATACGGCAGCATCGCATGCGCGGCGAGCAGACCCTGTGGCAAGTGGGCATGGATCATGCCGGCATCGCCACCCAGATGGTGGTCGAGCGGCAGCTCAACGCCGAAGGCAAGCGGCGCACCGAGCTGTCGCGCGAAGCCTTTGTCGAGCGTGTCTGGGCCTGGAAGCAGCAGTCGGGCCGCACCATGGCGCAGCAGTTACGGCGCCTCGGCGCCTCGGTGGATTGGACGCGCGAGCGCTTTACGATGGATCCCGATCTGTCGCGTGCAGTCATTGAAGCCTTCGTGCGGCTGCACCAGGAAGGCCTGATCTACCGCGGCCAGCGCCTGGTCAACTGGGATCCGGTGCTGCGCACGGCGTTGTCGGACCTGGAGGTGCTGTCCGAGGAAGAGGACGGGCTGCTGTGGCATCTGCGATATCGGCTCGCCGACGGTAGCGGACAGGTCGTCGTAGCCACCACCCGCCCCGAGACCTTGCTGGGGGATGCCGCAGTCGCGGTGCATCCGGAAGATGAGCGCTACCGCCAGCTGATCGGGCGCGGGCTGCTGCTGCCGCTGAGCGGACGCGAGATCCCCATCATCGCCGACAGCTACGTCGATCCGACCTTCGGCACCGGCTGCCTGAAAATCACGCCGGCGCACGACTTCAATGACTACGCGATCGGCATGCGCCACGCCCTGCCGCTGATCAACGTCTTCACGCCCGACGCGCGCCTGAACGACAACGCGCCGCCGCATCTGCGCGGCCTCGATCGCTTCGAGGCCCGCGAGCGCATCGTGGCCGAACTCGCAGCGGCCGGCCTGATCGAACGCATCGAGCCGCACAAGCTGATGATCCCGCGCGGTGATCGCACTGGTGCGGTGATCGAGCCGTATCTGACCGATCAATGGTACGTACGCATTGCGCCGCTGGCAGCGCCGGCCATCGCCGCGGTCGAGTCCGGCCGGGTGCGCTTCGTGCCCGAGAACTGGGACAAGACCTACTACCAGTGGATGCACAACATTCAGGACTGGTGCATCAGCCGCCAACTGTGGTGGGGCCACCGCATTCCGGCCTGGTACGACGAGGACGGTCAGATATACGTTGCGCGCAGCCAGGCCGAAGCCCACGCCCAGGCCCGCGGCCGCCACGGCCGTGAGGTAGCACTGCGCCAGGACGACGACGTTCTCGACACGTGGTTCTCAGCGGCGCTGTGGCCGTTTTCAACCCTGGGCTGGCCCGAGCACCGCCCGGAGCTCGATCGCTTCTATCCGACCAGCGTGCTGGTCACGGGCTTCGACATCATATTCTTCTGGGTCGCCCGCATGCTCATGTTCGGACTGAAGTTCATGGGCGAGGTGCCATTCCGCGCGGTGTACCTGCACGGCCTGATCCGCGATGCCGAAGGGCAGAAGATGTCCAAGTCCAAGGGCAATGTCATCGATCCGCTGGACATCATCGATGGCATTGACCTCGAGGCGCTCGTGGCCAAGCGCACTTCGGGACTGATGCAGCCGCATCTGGCCGCCGGCATTGAAAAGGCTACGCGCAAACAATACCCGCAAGGCATTGCGGCCTACGGCACCGACGCACTGCGCTTCACCTTCGCCTCGCTCGCCACGCAAAACCGTGATCTGCGTTTCGACCTGGGCCGCGTGGCCGGGTATCGCAATTTCTGCAACAAGCTGTGGAACGCCGCGCGCTTCGTGATGCTCGCGCTCGACGAGGCACCGCCGCCGCCGGCGTCCAGTGCGTCCACTGCGTCCACCGCCGCGAGCGCCGTTACCCGCGCTTCGGCGCCGGCCGATCGCTGGATCCGCTCCCGCCTCGGTGCCACGATCAGCGCGGTCGAGCGGGCGTTCGACGAGTACCGTTTCGATTTCGCCGCCAGCGCGCTGTACGAGTTCACCTGGTATGAGTTCTGCGACTGGTACCTCGAAATCGTCAAGCCGGTGCTGCAAAGCTCCGACGATCCAGCCGCGCAGCACAGCGCACGCCGCACCTTGCTGGAGGTGCTGGAAACGCTGCTGCGCGCGCTGCATCCGCTGATGCCGTTCATTACCGAGGACATCTGGCTGCGCGTGGCGCCGCTCGCCGGCGTCACCGGCCCGAGTGTCATGCTGGCGCCCTGGCCGCAGGCCACGCAGTTCGAACGCGATGCAGCCGCCGAAGCCGAACTGCGCTGGGTCATGCAGGTCGTACTCGGCATCCGTCAGATTCGCGGCGAGATGGATATCAGCCCTGCCCGCCGTCTGCCGCTACTGCTGCAGCACGCCAGTGCGAGCGATCTGCAGCTGGCACAACGCCATCATGCATTGCTCGCGCACCTGGCCGGTCTCGAGACGCTGCGGCCGCTCGCGCCCGGCGAAGCCGCCCCGCCCGCGGCCGCGGCGCTGGTCGGCGAGCTCAGCCTGCTGGTGCCGATGGCGGGACTGATCGAGCCAGCGAATGAGTTGCAGCGCCTCGACAAGCGCCTGCAGAAAATCGAACAGGAACTGACAAAATCGCGCGGCAAGCTGGCCAACGACAACTTTGTGAGCAACGCGCCGGCGGATGTGGTCGCACAGGAGCGCTCGCGGCTGGCTGAATTCGAGCGCACACGCGCCGGACTGACGCGGCAGATCGACCAGGTGCGGGCACTCGCCCAGGAGCGTGTTTGAGCCGTCTCAACGAGACCGTGGCAGCGATCGAGCGCGTCATCCTCGGCAAGGGTCAGCAGGTGCGACTGTGCCTGACCTGCCTGCTGGCGCGTGGTCATCTGTTGATCGAGGACGTGCCCGGCGTGGGCAAGACGACGCTCGCGCACTGCCTGGCGCGCGTACTGGGTCTGGAATGGACCCGCGTGCAATTCACCAGCGACATGCTTCCAGCCGACATCATCGGCGTGTCGATCTTCGACCGCGACACACACAAATTCCAGTTCCGGCGCGGCCCGGTATTCACCCAGCTGCTGCTGGCCGATGAAGTCAATCGCGCCAGCCCCAAAGCGCAGAGCGCACTGCTCGAAGCAATGGAGGAGCGTCAGGTCAGCGTCGATGGTGTGACCTACCCGCTGCCCGAGCCATTCTACGTGGTGGCGACCCAGAACCCGCACGAGCAGGTCGGCACCTATGGTCTGCCGGAGTCGCAACTCGATCGATTCCTGATGCGCGTGAGTCTGGGTTATCCGGATCGGGCCTCGGAGCGGCGTGTGCTGCTGCAAGGCGAGCGGCGCGAGTTGCTGAACGACACCCCGGCCGTGATCAGCGGCGCCGAAGTGCTGAGCCTGCAGCGCCAGGTGCGCAGCGTGCATGTGGCTAATGCGCTGCTTGATTACGTGCAGGCATTGGTGGCGCGCACACGCCTGGAACTGGCCCTCGGCCTATCGCCGCGGGCCGCGCAGGGACTGCTGCGCGCAGCGCAGGCCTGGGCCCTGATCCAGGGCGAGAGCGCCGTGCTGCCCGAGCACGTGCAGACGGTGTTTCCCGCGATCGCGGCGCATCGCCTGGAGACGCGGCAGGGCGACGGGGCCGCTCATGGCAGCGAACTCGCCGATGCGCTCATCAAGGCAGTTCCGGTTCCTATCTGAGCCGCGCGCCGCGCTCGCGGCGGCGCTGGCGCGCTGGGCGCGCGCGCGTCAGGGCGATGACACGCCGCCGGTGACGCTGCAGGCGCGACGAATCTACATCCTGCCGACATCTGCCGGTCTCGCGGCGGCGGCATTGCTGTTTCTGATGCTGCTCGCCGGCATGAACTACGACAACAGCCTGGGACTGCTGTTGTGCTTCATGCTGTGCGGCGTGACGCTGGTATCGATGCATGAATGCCATGGCATGCTGTCGGGTCTGAAGCTGCTGCGCGCCGAAGCCGAGAACACCTTCGCCGGGCGACTGGGCGACTTGCAGCTCTACTTCGAGAACGCGCAGACACGCGTGCGCGGTGGGCTGCAATTGCGCTGCGCCGGCTGCGCGCCGAGCCGCTTCCAGTTGCCGCCGGCCAGCACGCAAGTTGTGCGGCTGACGTTTCAGGCCGGCGTGCGCGGCCGGCAGCGCGTCGATAGGCTCGAGCTGTCGAGCGGCGCCCCCTTGGGGCTGTTTCGGGCCTGGACCTGGCTGCATCTGCCGCTCGAGGCCGTGGTGTATCCCGCGCCAGGCGGGACGCGCGCGCTGCCCGCGCGGCGCGGCGAACCGCGCAACGACGAGCGGCGATCGCGAGTCAGCGGCGAGGAAGAATGGGCCTGGTTGCGGCCATTGCAGGACAGCGATCCGCCGCGCAGCGTCGCCTGGAAAGCCTACGCGCGCGGCGCGCCGCTGCTGGTCGCGCACTATGATGCGCCCGCGGGCGTGCACCGCCCACTCGATTTCGCGCTGCTGCAGGGGCTACCGCTCGAGCAGCGACTCTCGCAGCTGACGCAATGGGTACTCGAGTGCGAGCGCCTCGGCGAGACCTACAGCCTGCAGTTGCCGCAGCGAGCACTGCCGCCCGGTCATGGAATCGCACAGCAACGCGCCTGCCTGGAAGCCCTGGCGCTGTACGGCCTGTGAACGCGCGCGCCGCCATCGCCGATCAACCGGCAGCGCTGCCACCAAATACCGTCTGGCTGCTGCTCGGCGGCTTCCTCGGCGCAGTGCTGCTCAATGCGCACCATACGGCGCTCTGGTGCCTGCCGCTGGCGCTCGGCGCCGTCGCCTGGCGGGCGCGCGGCATGCGCGTGCCACTGCGTCTGCCCGCCCTTTACCTGCGCATCGGCGTGGCCGCGCTGCTCACGCTCGCGGTGCTGGTCGGCTATCACACCCTGAACGGCATCGAAGCTGGCTCCAGCCTGTTGGTGGCGATGGCGGCACTGAAGCTCACCGAGACCGTGCGCCGGCGCGACTGGCTGATCGTGTCGGGCGCGGCGCTGTTTCTGCTGCTCGGCGCCTGCCTGGACGGCCAGGCATTGTGGCGCCTACCGCTGTATACGGCCGAGTTGTGGCTGTTGTGTACGGCCCTGTATGGACTCGGCGCCGGCGCCGATGCGCCGCCGACTGCGACGCTGCTGCGCCGCTCGGCACTGAGCCTGGCTGCGGCGCTGCCGTTTGCACTGCTGCTGTTTTTATTTGTTCCGAGACTGCCCGGCTCCTTCTGGGCGTTGCCACAGCCTAATGAGGCGTTCACCGGCCTCGGCGACGAGATGAGTCCCGGCAGCATCTCGCAATTGACGGAATCCGGCGATGCGGCGCTGCGCGTGCGATTCGACGGCGCACCGCCGCCGGCCGCCGAGCGTTATTGGCGCGGGCCGGTATTGCATGTTTTCGACGGCTACACCTGGCGCCGCCGGCATGCAGACGTGGGCCGCGCGCCGCGCCTGCAGTTTCAGGGCCCGGCCTATAGCTACGAAGTCACGCTGGAGCCGAACGAGCACAATGTTCTGATCGCGCTCGAACTGCCGCAGGGCCTGCCGGACACGCTGCCGAACGCGTTCCCGACTTTCGATTATCAGCTGATCGCGCCGGCGCCAGTGAGCCGCGCTGTCAGCTACCGGCTGCAGTCTTATCCGCAGCACCGCAGTCTCGACCCGCTGTCCCCGGCCGCACGGCGATTGGATCTGCAGTTGCCGCCGGAGCGCAATCCACGCAGCGTCGAACTCGCGCACTCGCTGCGCCAGCGCGCGGGCAGCGAGGCCGCCTACATCCACGCCGTGCTCGATTACCTGCGTCGTGGCGGCTTCAGTTACACGCTCGAGCCGCCGCTGCTCAATCTCGATTCGGTCGACGACCTGCTGTTCCGCACGCACGAAGGCTTTTGCGGCCACTATGCCTCGGCCTTTGTCACACTGATGCGCGCCGGTGGCGTGCCCGCGCGCGTCGTGACCGGCTACCTGGGCGGCACCTGGAATCGCTACGGCGGCTACCTCGACATCAGCCAGTCCGATGCCCATGCCTGGGCCGAGGTGTGGCTCGAGAGCCAAGGCTGGGTACGAGTCGATCCGACGGCGGTCGTGGCCCCGGGGCGTCTGACCGAAGGGCTCGACGAGCTGCTGCCCGGCTCCGGCGGCGGTGCCCGGCGGCTGCTCGCCGCCCCGTGGATCGCCAACGCGGTGCAGGCCTGGCGGGGGCTCAATGCCTGGTGGCAGGACGAATTCATCGGCTTCAATTTCGCCAAGCAGCTCGGCCTGCTCGACCGGCTCGGTTTCAGGAACCACGAGCTGCAAGTCCTCGCGTTGCTGCTGGCAGCCGGCGCAGGCATTTGGTTAGCTTTGATCGCCTGGGGGCTGCGCCCGCGTCTGCAGGCTCGTGCCGAAGACGGCTTGAGCCGGACCTGGCGCGCGTTGGAACGCAAATTGCGGCACGCCGCCGCGCCACGCGCGGCGCACGAGTGCACCACGGCTTACGCCGAGCGCGTCGGCCGCGCCCACCCCGAGTTGTCCTCCATGGTCACCGCGCTGGCGCGGCGTTACGCGCGACTGCGCTACGGGCCGTCGGCCAGTGCCGCGGAGCTCGAGCAGTTTCGCCGCGCCGTGCGCCTGCTGCGTGCGGACTACCGCGCCGGATCGGGGTCGCGCACGCGCGCGAGCAGCACAGCTCCGCCGATGAAGAACACTTCGAGCACCAGGATCGACAGCCGCTGATTACCGGTGGCGATCGCGACGATGCCCATCGCCAGCGGCCCGAGCACCGCCGCGAATTTGGCCAGCATGTTGTAGAAGCCGAAGTACTCCCCGGCGCGTTCGCGCGGAATCAGCCGCGCAAAGTACGAGCGTGACAGCGCCTGCACGCCGCCCTGCACCGTGCCCACGACCGCGGCCAGAACGTAGAACTGACGCTCGGTCTGCATGAAGTATGCGTAGCAGGTCACGGCCACGAACACCCCGAGCCCCAGGTAGATCGCACGCCGCGTGCCGATGCGATCGCCGAGCCGGCCGAACAGCAGCGCAAACGGGAAGGACACGAATTGCACCAGCAGCAACGCTTGAATCAGCGCGTTGGACGAAAAGCCGAGCTTGATGCCGAAGTCAACCGCCATCTGCTGCAGCGTTCCAATCGCGTCAATGTAAAGCCAGTAGGCCAGTAGGAAGTTGAGCACCGGTCGGTCGCGCAACACGCCGCGCACGGTGGCCCACAGTTCGCGCCAGCCGGTGGTCTTGGCCGTCGGCGGCGCCTCTGCCACGTACCGGAACAACGGCAGCGAAAACACGATCCACCACACGGCGACGTCGACGAACGCGATGCGGATCGCAGCGCTGGCGCTGGCGATATGAAACCACTGCGGCTTCTGCACCATCAGCACGTTGAACACGAACAGCAGGCCACCGCCGAGATAGCCCAGAGCAAAGCCCAGCGCCGACACCCGGTTGCTCTCCCGGTCATCCGCCACCTGTACGATCAGCGCGTCCTGAAACGACGAGCCGCCCCAGAAACCGATCGAGGCCAGTGCGAACACCATCAGCGCCCACGACCAGTGGCCCGCGCCTATGAGCGCCAGCACCGCGGTGGCCGGCGCGCCGATTGCAGTAAAGATGCCGAACCACAGTTTCTTCTGTCCGCGCCGATCGGCCAATGCGCCTAGCCAGGGCGCGAGCAGCATGACGATGAAGCTGGCGCTGGAATTGGTCAGCCCGAGGTAGAACGTCGAGGTCGTGCCCGGCAGCCTGGCAGCCCAATACTGATCGAAAAAAATCGGAAAAAAACCGACCAGGACGGTGGTAATGAAGGCGTGGTTGGCCCAGGCAGTGAGCGCCCAGGCCCACTGGGCGGCGCGTTTGGAACTCAATGCGTACTCCCGGCCTGCGGCGGCGCCGGCTATCCTATTGTGCCGGCGCCCCCTGCCGCCAGGCAGGCCCCTGCTGCACTGCTGGCATCTACTCCACCAGGTGCTCGCGGGTCGTGTGGAATCCGATGCCCGGCCAGCGCTCCTGCGTGAGCTGCAGGTTCACCCGCGAAGGCGCCAGGTACACCAGCGCGCCGCCGTGATCGAGCGCCAGGTGCTCGTAGGCCTTGACCTTGAACTCCTCGAGCTTGAGCGTATCCGCGGCGCTGACCCAGCGCGCCGTGTGCACGGCGATATTGTCGAACACGCACTGCACACCGTATTCGTCCTGCAGCCGGAACGCGACCACTTCGAATTGCAACTGGCCGACGGCGCCCAGGATCAGCTCGCTGTTGCGCAGCGGCCGGAACAGCTGCGTCGCGCCCTCCTCGCACAGCTGGTCCAGGCCCTTGGCCAGTGCCTTCATGCGCAGCGGATCCTTGAGCACCGCACGGCGGAATATTTCAGGCGCGAAATTCGGTATGCCGGTAAAGTGCAGCGGCTCGCCTTCGCTGAAGCTGTCGCCGATGTTGATGGTACCGTGATTGTGCAGACCGACGATGTCGCCGGCATAGGCCTCTTCGGCCTGCGCGCGGTCCGCGGCCATAAAGGTCAGCGCATCGGCGATCTTGAGCTCCTTGTTCAGCCGCACGTGCCGTATCCGCATGCCACGCTGGTAACGCCCGGAGCACAGGCGCAGAAATGCGATCCGATCGCGATGGCCGGGATCCATATTCGCCTGGATCTTGAACACAAAGCCGCTCAGTTTCGGCTCGGTCGCCTGCACGCTGCGTTCGCGGCAGGCGCGGGGTTGCGGTGCTGGTGCGTGCGTCACGAATGAGCGCAACAATTCCTCGACGCCGAAGTTGCTGATCGCCGAGCCGAACAGCACCGGGGTCTGACGCCCGGCGCGATAGCTCTGAGGATCGAATGCGGCGGTCGCGCCCCGCACCAACTCGATCTCAGCAGCCAGGCTGCCCGCGTCCTCGCCGAACAGCTCGCGCGCCGCGCTCGAGCCCAGTCCGTCGATCACGCGATTGCCGCCGACGCGACCGCGCTCGCCCGCCTGGTAGACGTAGATCCGGTCTTCCAGCAGATGATAGATGCCCTTGAGATCGCGGCCCATGCCGATGGGCCAGGTGATCGGGGCGGTCTGAATTTTGAGCACGCGCTCGATCTCATCGAGCAGTTCGATCGGCGCGCGGCCGTCGCGATCGAGCTTGTTGATGAAGGTCATGATGGGCGTGTCGCGCAGCCGGCATACCTCCATCAGCTTGATGGTCCGCTCCTCCACACCCTTGGCACAATCGATCACCATCAGCGCCGAATCGACCGCGGTCAAGGTTCGATAGGTGTCTTCGGAAAAGTCCTCGTGCCCCGGGGTGTCGAGCAGGTTGATGATGTGCTCGCGATAGGGAAACTGCATGACCGAACTGGTCACCGAGATACCGCGCTGCTGCTCCAGCCGCATCCAGTCCGAAGTCGCGTGGCGCGCGGCCTTGCGGCCCTTGACCGTGCCCGCCATCGCGATCGCGCCGCCGAACAGCAGCAGCTTCTCGGTCAAGGTGGTCTTGCCGGCATCGGGGTGCGAAATAATGGCAAAGGTGCGCCGCCGCGCGATTTCCTGCTCGAGCGTAGTCATGAAGAACGGCTGGTGATCTTAGGTAAAAAGGCGCGCGATTCTAATCGATGCGGCGCTTGAGCACGATTGCATCTTCGCGACCGTCGATGGCCTGATAGTAGCCCCGCCGCATGCCGATCTGCGTAAACCCCAACGACTGATAAAGACGGATCGCGGAAGTATTGGAGGGGCGTGCCTCGAGGAACGCTTCCTTGGCACCGGCGCCGCCGGCTGCCAGCAGCAGATGCGCCAGCAGGCGTCGGCCGATACCGCGGCAGCGGTAGGCATCGGCGACGCAGAGATTGAGCAGATGCGCCTCGCCGGCAGCCACGCTCAGGATCCCGTAGCCGACCGTCACGACACCGATCTCGGCGACGCGGCCGGTGTAGTGGACTCGCAGACAATCGCGGAAAATCCCCTCGGTCCATGGAAAAGCATAGGAAGCGCGCTCGATACGCAGCACCCCGGCAATATCCGCCTCCTGCATGGCGCGGATATCGAGCTCGGGGATCCCGATCGCCTCTTGTCTCACGACCGCCATAGACGGATTAATTACGCTCCGGGCCGCTCGCCATCAAGCCCCCGACCAGGTCGAACCCGGGTGCGCCAGCTTCGGGTGCGCCAGCTTCGGGTGCGCCAGCTCCGGCCGCACCAGCTCCGGCCGCAGCTGCTCCGCCGGCAGCGGCGCGCGCGCGGGCCAGCTCGGCGCGGACGAATTTCAGATCGCCCCAGGCCTTGCGTTTCTCGCTCGGACTGCGCAGCAGATAGGCCGGGTGGTAAGTCACGATCAGCGGGGTCGCGCGCGTGCCGAAGCGATGCACGTGGCCACGCAGGCGGCCGATCGGGGTGTCGGTGGCGAGCAGGTTTTGCGCCGCAATGCGGCCGACCGCGAGCATCAGCCGCGGCTGGATCATATCGACCTGCTGCTGCAGATAGGGCAGGCAGGAAGCCACTTCCGCGGGCCTTGGATCGCGATTGCCCGGCGGCCGGCATTTGAGCACATTGGCGATATAAACCGTCTCTCGCGGGTTTCCCATCGCCCGCAGCATCGAGTTGAGCAGTTGCCCGGCGCGGCCGACGAAGGGTTCGCCCTGGCGGTCCTCGTCGGCTCCTGGCGCCTCGCCGATGACCAGCAATTCGGCGCGCCGGCTGCCGACGCCGAACACCGTCTGCGTGCGCGTCTTGCACAGCTCACAGCGCGTACAGCCGCTGACCTGGGCGCGCAGCGCCTCCCACGCCGCCTCATCGGCCGGCCCGATCCTGGAGGCAGCACCCACGGCAGGCGTCACCAGCGGCTCGTCCGGCACCACGACCGGTTCGTCCGGCGCCGCCCGGCGCAGCCGCGGTTTCCAGAGCTCGATCCCTAAGGCTTCGAGATATTGCTCGCGCGCACTCATGCAGCACCGTCCCCGGGCGCTTTGCGCTCCAGACGCTGCAAGCGGCGTATGCGCCGCCAGATCCACACCAGAGGCGACCACAGCGCGTAGCCGCCGAAAATGATGAGCAGCACGATGGCCGGGGCCGGCGCGATGACGATGAAGACCAGCGCTACGCCCACAAGCCAGATGAAGCGCACCGGTCGCGTCAAATCAAAGCCCTTGAAGCTCGAATAGGAAAAACGGCACACCATCAGCGCGCCGGCGGCAGCCGTGATCATGAATGCGAGTATCAGTCCAGGCAGACCGGGCTCGCGCCACTCGCTCGACATCCACAGGAATGCAGCCACCACAGCGGCGGCCGAGGGGCTCGGCAGTCCTTCGAAATAGCGCTTGTCCTGCACTCGTGAATTGAATTTCGCCAACCGCAGCGCCGCCGCGACCGCATAGAAAAACGCCGCCAGCCAGCCGAAGCGGTACCAGGCCTTGCCGTACTCGGCAATGCGGGCTACGCCCCATTGATAGGTCACGATCGCCGGCGCCAGGCCAAAGGCGACCATGTCGGCGAGGCTGTCATACTCCTTGCCGAAGGCAGTCTCGGTGCTGGTCAGGCGCGCGACACGGCCGTCGAGGCCGTCAAATACCATGGCGATGAACACCGCCACGCCGGCGCGCTCGAAGTTGCCATCGATCGCAGCAACGATCGCGTAGAAACCCGAGAACAGGCAGCCGGTCGTCAGCAGATTCGGCAGCAGATAGATGCCGCGCGACTGTCGGCGTACGGGCGGGCTGGCGGGATCCATGAGGGCGGCATCATAGGGTGAGTCCCTCCCGGTCACAACCAACCGCACCAACCTGCGCTAACCCTTCTGTTAACATTGCGTTTTTATGCAACCGCCCCGCCCGCTGCATGCGCCTGTCGCAATACCCGATCAATACCGTCAAGGAGACACCGTCCGAGGCTGAGGTCATCAGCCACCAGCTGATGCTGCGCGCCGGAATGATCCGCCGCGTCGCGGCCGGGATCTACAGCTGGCTGCCGCTCGGCCTGCGCACGCTGCGCAAGGTCGAGACCATCGTCCGCGAGGAGATGAACCGGGCCGGAGCGCTCGAGTTGCTGATGCCGGCGATCCAACCGGCCGAACTTTGGCAGGAATCGGGTCGCTGGAACGAATACGGCCCGGAGCTGCTGCGCCTCAAGGATCGCCACGAGCGCGACTTCGTGGTCGGGCCCACGCATGAGGAAGTGATCACGGATATCGCGCGGCGCGAAATCAAGAGCTATCGCCAACTGCCGGTCAACTTCTACCAGATCCAGCTCAAGTTCCGCGACGAGGTGCGGCCGCGCTTTGGTGTGATGCGCGCGCGCGAATTCATCATGAAGGACGCGTATTCCTTCCATACCGATGAGCGCTCGCTGGCCGAGGGCTACGCCCTGATGCGCCAGGCCTATACGCGCATGTTCCAGCGCATGGGACTCGTTTTTCGTATGGTGCAGGCCGACACCGGTACGATCGGCGGCAGCGCCTCCGAGGAATTCCAGGTGCTGGCGGCCTCGGGCGAAGACGCCATCGCGATCTCGGATGCCGATGATTTCGCAGCCAACGTCGAACTCGCCCCGGCGCTGCCGCCGGCAGCCCCGCGCGCCGCCCCGGGAGCCGGTCTCGAGCGCATCGCCACCCCCGGGGCGCGCACCATCGAGCAGCTCAGCGCGCTGCTGCAGGTCCCGCCCTGGCGCTGCCTGAAAACCCTGATCGTCGAGGGCAGCGACGGGACACCGCTGGCATTGTTGCTGCGGGGCGATCACGAGCTCAATGCGCTCAAGGCGCAGAAGCTGCCGGGGGTCGCCAACCCGCTGCGCATGGCCAGCGCCGCCGCGGTGCAGGTCGCGACCGGCTGCGCGCCCGGTTCCATCGGGCCCTTCGGTCTCAAGGCGCTGCGTGTCTATGCCGATCATGCCGCGCTGGCGATGGCCGATTTTGTCTGTGGGGCCAATGAGGAGGATATGCACTTCAGGGGCGCGAACTGGGGCCGGGATCTGCCGGAAGCCCCGGCCGCGGATCTGCGCAACGTCGTGCCGGGCGACCCCAGTCCCTCCGGCCACGGCAACCTGCGGATCGTGCGCGGCATCGAGGTCGGGCATATCTTTCAGCTCGGGCGCAAATACAGCGCCGCCATGAATGCCACGGTGCTGGATGAAGCCGGTACCGCGATTGCGATGCTGATGGGCTGTTACGGCATCGGTGTGACGCGCATCGTGGCGGCCGCGATCGAGCAGAATCACGATCAACGAGGAATCATCTGGCCGGATCCGATCGCACCGTTCCATGTGGCATTGGTGCCGCTCAATCTGCAGAAGTCCTCGCGCGTGCGCGCGGTGGCCGATGCGCTCTATGCCGAACTCAGCGCCGCCGGCATCGAGGTACTGTACGACGATCGCGATGCGCGGCCCGGGGTCAAGTTCGCGGACGCCGAGCTGCTCGGCATTCCGCATCGCGTGGTCGTCGGCGAGCGCGGCCTCGACGCCGGCACGCTCGAATACCGCCATCGCCGCGCCACCGACAGCGAGGACTTTCCGCAGCATGCAGCCATCGAGTTCATCCGTTCGCGCCTGCAGTTCGCGCCGCTGGTCTGAGGGTTGCCCGTGAGCCGCGTGCTCCACGGCAAGCTGCTCGTCCTGGTCCTGGTCGGCGCGCTGCCGCTGGCCGACGCCGCGCCGGCCGCGCAGCGCGATCCGGAGCTGCGAGCGGTCGTGCAACAGGCGATCGGCCAGGCGCAGTGCTTCGCCGACCAGTACGATTCAGCGGTGTGGTATACCCTGATGGAGCCGAAGCTGCGGCGCTTCGTCAAGGACGACAAGGAGCGGCTGGAGATTCTGCAGACGGTCTACTGCGAGGCGCATCGAAACGGGACCAGCGTGCTGCCGCCCGGACTCATTATGGCGGTGCTCGATGTCGAGAGCGGCTTCGATCGCTGGGCGGTCTCGAGTGCCGGGGCCGTCGGTCTCATGCAAGTGATGCCGTTCTGGCCCGAGCAGCTCGGCATGCGCCGCTACGAGCTCACGCGCATCGTGCCGAATCTGCACATGGGCTGCGCGATCCTGCGCTTCTATCTGGATAGCGAGCGCCACGACGTGCGGCGCGCGCTGGAGCGCTACAATGGTACCGTGGGACGACGCGACTATCCCGACCGCGTGATCGTGCGCTGGACCACGTATTGGCATGGCGCCGACGACCTGGGGCGCGCGCCGGTCAAGCCGTCCTGAAATCCGGCGGTAGCTGCGCCGGGTGAATCTCGATGATTTCCACGGTCACGTCCGTGACCTTGGCGGCGGATGGACCGATCCACAGCCAGTCGATGAACTCGAGCACCAGCCGCTCCTCGCCGTAAGCCAGCACCTCGACGCGACCATCCTCGAGATTGCGCGCGTGGCCGCCAATGCCGGCGGCACGAGCGCGCTGCTGGGCGCTGGCGCGGTAGTAGACACCCTGCACGCGTCCTGAAACGAGGCAGCGGCGCGCGACGTGTCGAGCTCTGGATTGCGAGTCTGCGCTCATAGCCCATGATTTCCCGGCGCGGCGCCTGCGGTCAACGGCTGGCAGCCGCGGGCGTTGCACAGACCGGCTCACGGCGGGGTGCGAAGCGGTTAGACTTCCACCGATGGCTGAGGTACTCGTGGTGTATTACTCGCGCGACGGCAGCACCGCCGAGCTGGCAAGGCAGGCGTGCCGCGGCATCGAATCCATCGCAGGAGCGACCGCGACGCTGCGCACCGTGCCCGCGGTGAGCGCCAGCAGCGAAGCTGCGCCCCAGGCGGTGCCGGATCAGGGGCCGCCCTTTGCAACGCTGGACGAGCTGCGACGCGCCGATGCACTGATGCTCGGCAGCCCTACGCGTTTCGGCAATATGGCCGCACCGCTGAAATACTTCATCGATTCGACCTCGAGCCTGTGGCTCGATGGCGCGCTCGCCGGCAAGCCGGCGGCGGTATTCACGGCCACCCAAACCATGCACGGCGGGCAGGAGACCACGCTGCTATCGATGATGCTGCCGCTCCTGCATCACGGCATGCTGCTGGTCGGATTGCCCTATACCGAGCGCGCGTTGGCCGCGACCCGCAGCGGCGGCTCGCCCTATGGAGCCTCGCACGTGGCGGCAGTCCAACAGGATCTGACCGAGCACGAACGCGTGCTGGCGCAGGCACTCGGCAAACGTGTCGCGCAACTCGCGGTTACTCTGAGTCGCCGGGGCAGTGCTGCGCGAGTACCTGGCGGATAAACGGCACCGTCAGACGCCGCTGCGCCTGCAATGCGGCTTCATCGATCGCATCCAGCAGCTCGTACAACGTCGCCAGATCGCGGCGGAACCGCCGCTGCAGATACAGCGCGGTTTCTTCCGGCAGTTCCAGCCCACGTGCGCGCGCCCGCAGCCGCAACGCCTGGCGTTGCTCGGACTCATCGAGCGGACGCAACGGCAGCAGCGTGGCGGCGGCAAAACGCGACGCCAGGTCTGGCAGCGAAAAGTTCAGCAGCAACGGTGGCGCCGCGGCCGATGCGAGCAAAGCAGCGCCGCGCTCTTCGGCTTCGCGATACAGCCGGAACAGGCCCTGCTCCCAGTCGCGCCTGCCTGCGACCGCCGCCAGATCGTCGAGCGCCACCACGCGCGAGCTATGCCAGCCCTCAAGCGTCTCCGGACCCAATGCCACCAGCTGCGACAGCGGCAAGTAAGCCGTGTCGGCGCCGGCGCTGCTCGCCATCGCGCAGGTCGCCTGCAGCAAATGAGTCTTGCCGACCCCTTGCGCCCCGGACAGCCAGTACACGCCGGCCGATGCGCCGCGCGCCAGCGCACGCAGCTGTTCCACCGCTGCAAGATTTGCCCCGGCTACAAAGCTGTCGAAGACCGCGCGCTCGCGCAGCCGCATCGCCAGGGGCAACTGTTTCACGGCAGCAATCCCGGCGAGGATCTGAGTTCGCGCCTCAAGCGCGCGCGACCTGCAGCGCGCGACGCGTAAACTCGCGCACGTAGGCAACCCCGCTGATCAGCACGGTGGCGAAGGTCAGCCACGCTAGCGCATCGAGCACGCTCTGGGGCGGAAATCCGTAGCCGGCATGGGCCACGATCGCCAGCACGTACAGCAGTTGCAACAGCGTATTGATCTTGCTGCTGAACATCGGCCGGCCCTTGAGCGGGCCCCAGCCGATGTGATAGGCGAGGGCCCCGAGCACGATCAGGACATCCCGCCCGACGGCGGCAATCGTCAACCAGCGCGGAATCAGGCCATACCAGGTGGCGACCAGAAACACGCCCACGAGCAGCAGTTTGTCGGCCAGCGGGTCGAGCAGCTTGCCCAGCTGGGAAGTCCAATGAAATCGCTTGGCGAGGAAGCCGTCGAGGCCGTCACTCACCGCCGCAATAAAGAACAGCAGCAGCGTTTGTCGATAGTTGGCGTGCGCGATTGAAACGACGATCGGCCACACCAGCACCATGCGCAACAGACAAATCAAATTCGGCAGATGACGCATGGCGGCGGCCTAAGGCCCAGCTTGATAGCGATAGTCAAGCTCGCCGTGCGCGCCCGTACCGGTGGCGCGCAATCGATCATTCGCCAGCGCGTGCTCGAGTTCCGCCTCGTTGCCGTGCGCCTTCAGATGCAGCATCAGGCTATCGGCGTCGACCTCGCGCACCGCGACCTCGGTCACCTCGGGCGCGGCACGCAGGGTGCTGACCACGGTGGCGAAGCTCGGCAGATCGGCTACCCCGGAGATATGGCAGTTGAAGTCCGCCACCGGCGCTATATCGAGCGAGCGAGCCGCCTGCACCAGCGCGTCGGTGGCCCCATCGATGCCAAGTTCGGGTCCGCCGGTCCACCGACCCTCGGTCGTCGGTGCCACCAGCGTCCACTGCAGCGATGCCGGGTCGGCGGGCAGGACTTGAGCCGTCAATGCCGCGGCCGCTCCGGCCCGGCGCGCCGCGGCCAGCGGCGCAGCGGCGGCATCGGCCGCATCGGCCGCGTCGCCTTGCGCGATCATAATTGGCAGACCGCGCGCCTGTGCCGCGGCCAGCAACCGCACTCGGAGTGCTTCGTCGGCGGCCGGCTCCTGTTGCGGCAGCAACACCCACACCAGCGGCCGATCCGGGCCCCAGACGCTGCGGCCCGCGGCGCTGATCGCCGCGCGCAGCGCGCCGGCGTCAAACAGCACCTGCGTCGCGCCGGCAGTGGTGCTGCGCTGAAGCTGCACATAGCGCCGCGCATCGATGACCAGACCGGCCAGCGCCGGATCGCTGGCCGCATCACGGGCACCGGTGAGCCGCACCAGCACTTCGCGCATCGCATCCTGCGCCGCCTGTTGGGCATCGGAAACCGAAACGACAGCGCCATAGAGCGAGGGCAGCCCCTGCGCGGCGCGCGCCGTCGGCGCCGCGCTCGCCACGATCAACGCCAACAGCGGCCAGAACCGCAAATAATCGCAACGGCAGTGCATGATTCCAAGGCTCCGTCGGCTACTATAACGTGCTCCGGAGACCGCTGCGCATGCCGCGGCGACTGCCAAGCGCCATTCATGAGCAAGCCGCACAGCTATACATATCGTGACGCCGGCGTCGATATCGATGCCGGCGATGCCCTGGTCGAGCGCATCAAGCCGTTGGTCAAACGCACCACGCGCCCCGAGGTGCTCGCAGGCATCGGCGGCTTTGGCGCGATGGTCGAGCTGCCGGTCGACCGCTACCGACGGCCCGTACTGGTTTCAGGCACCGACGGCGTCGGAACCAAGCTGCGACTCGCGATCGAGACCGGCCGCCACGATACGATAGGCATCGACCTGGTCGCGATGTGCGCCAATGATGTCGTCGTGCAGGGAGCCGAGCCGCTGTTTTTTCTCGATTACTACGCGACCGGTCGTCTCAACGTTGAGATCGCCACCACCGTCATCAGCGGCATCATCGAAGGCTGCGCCCAGGCCGGCGCGGCGCTGGTGGGCGGCGAGACCGCCGAGATGCCCGGGATGTATCAAGGCGAAGACTACGATCTTGCAGGCTTTTGCGTCGGTGTGGTCGAGAAGGAGGCCATCATCGATGGCAGCCGCGTGGGCGCCGGCGATGCGGTAATCGGTCTCGCCTCCTCGGGTCCCCATTCCAACGGCTATTCGCTGATCCGCAAGCTCATCGGGGTCGCCGGTGCCACGGCCGCCACGCAGCTCGCGGGCCGATCGCTGTTCGACCAACTGCTGACGCCGACGCGCATCTACGTGAAGTCGCTGCTGACGCTCATCGCTGCGCTGCCGGTGCATGGGCTCGCGCATATAACCGGCGGCGGCCTCATCGACAATATTCCGCGTGTTCTGCGCGCCGGCCTGGAGGTCGTACTGCAGCGGCACTGCTGGCCGCAGCAGCCGGTATTCGACTGGCTCGCACGCACCGGTGCGATCGGGGACGCCGAGATGCATCGCACCTTCAACTGTGGCATCGGCATGGTCGTGTTCGTGGCCAGCGCGCATGCCGCCGAGGCAATGCGTCTGCTCGAGCAGGCCGGCGAGCGTGCCATGGTGATCGGCGCAGTCAGGCGCGGCGAGCGCGGCGTGGTCATCGAAGCATGAGTGCGGCGGCGGCGCGCGGCGCGCGCCTAGCCATGTCCTTGCTGGGCGCGGTCGGCGTGGCCGCCGCGGTCTACGGGGCGGCCTCGGCCGAGGCGGCGTCCGCCGAGGAGCTCAAGCCCTTCGAAGCCTCGTACGCCTGGAACTGGCACGGTGCCGCGGTGGCAGTGTCCACGCTCAAGCTCGAGCGAAGCGACGGCGATACCTGGGTCTATAGCTCCACGAGCGAACCGCGAGGCCTCGGCCATCTGTATCCGATGCGCCCGAAATGGCGCAGCACCCTGCGCATTACCGATCAGGGCGTGCAGCCGCTGCGCTTCAAGGCCGACGGCGGCGGCGCGGATCACAACGCCGACGTCAGCTTCGACTGGGGCGCCGGCCGCGCCTCCGGCGTGTACGACGGCGTGGCCGTCGACATGCCGCTGAAGCCCGGCATTCAGGATGATCTGTCGGTGCAGATCGCGATGATGGTCGAGTTGCTGCACGGCAAGACACCCGACCACCTGTCGATGATCGACAAGAACTCGGCGCGCGAGTACCGCTACCGGCGTGAGGGCGCACAGACCATCGCCACTCCGCTGGGTCAAATCGACACCATCATCTACAGCAGTCAGCACGAGGGTTCGCCGCGAGTGACGCGCTTCTGGTGCGCGCCGTCCGAGGGTTACCTGCCGATGCGGGTCGAGCAGAAGCGCATCGACAGCGTCGAATGGACCATGGAGATTCGGAGCCTCAAGCGCGGCTGAGACTCTCAGGCCTTCGGCAGCGTCACGCCCTTCTGTCGCTGATACTTGCCGCCGCGATCGGCATAGGACGTCGCGCAGACCTCGTCGGACTCGAAGAACAGCATCTGCGCGACGCCTTCATTCGCATAAATCTTGGCCGGCAGCGGTGTGGTGTTCGAGAACTCGAGCGTCACGTGGCCCTCCCACTCCGGTTCCAGCGGCGTCACATTTACTATAATCCCGCAATTGTGGACAAAAACTCCTGCCTCCAACCCAAAGTTGCCAGCTTCAGCTACGGTCAAGCAATACACGTCGTGCTCGCCTGGCAACTGGCGCACAGCGACTACTTTGTGGTTGCGGCCTGGCGTTCCGCGAAAGCCGGCGAGGACCTCCGGAAAGCGTCTAAACACCGAACGGTCGCAATTGAGGTGCCGAGCTGCGCCGCGAATCGACCCCGCATCATCTAGCGCACGACGTAGGCTCTGCGCGGTTATCTCAGAGGGAATCTTGATCTGCCGGGCAATCTCAGCCTGCATGGCGCGGCGCGAAACGCCGTCCGCGACCCAGGCCGCCTGCGCACGCTGCGATTGCGCGTGCGAGAATCGTTCGCGCCAGCCCGGATTGATCGCCAGGCGTTCAAAGGCGGCGCGAATTGCTGCGCCATGTTCCTCGCCGTCGAAATCTTCCCCGAACGTGTCGGTATTGTGCAGGCGAATATGCTCCGCCGCCCCCATACGTTCAATGTTGACCGGCTTGTTATTGCGCCGATCGATATCGATGTGATGCCGGTGGGTGCCCGGGCGCTCCACATAGATGCCTCGGCGTATGTTCCATTCATCGGCTAAGCGATGCGTGGCGAGCAAATGACCACTGATCGGTTGGTAGACGCACTCGTAGCCACGGCGCAGCTCACGATACAAGGGCATCAGCGAATCCCCCGGCCGCAATTCATTGGCCGACGCAGTGCGTCCGTCGCGCCGAAGGAACATATGATCCGGGGTGGCGTGGATCGGCTCGCCATTATCCAAGGTGATTTCGATCAGCGAATCGCGCCCAATACACCGCGGCACGTCGAGCAGGCTGACGATGACGCGGCCGCCTGCACCCATGCTATAACCCCAAAAAAGTTCTCCACTTTCATGGCGCCTCGCCATGTCTTCCAGCGTTGGTGCGCTGCCATCGACGAGGGCCACGCGGGTATCAGCACTGAAACAACGAGCATAGGTACTTTTTCCAGTACAAAGAGCCAGGACGTCGCGCGGAATACGAAAATATTCCACCGTGCGGGCCAGTGCAAATGAATTGGGCGGAATGATGCAGACGTCGGCGCTGATATCGACGAAGCTCTTCTCGTCGAATTGCTTGGGATCGACGATAGTCGAGTTGATGTTGGTGAAGATCTTGAACTCGGGCGCGCAGCGCACGTCGTAGCCGTAGCTCGAGGTGCCGTAGGAGATGACGGGCCCGGCTGCGTTCTCCCGCACCTGACCGGGTTCGAAGGGCTCGATCAGACCGTGCTGCCGCGCCATGCGACGAATCCAATTATCCGATTTGATGCTCATGCCCCGTTGCTCATGCGCTATCGGCCTTCAGGTGTCTTCCACCACGATCTTCGGGAACAGCGCACTGCGATCGCGCGCACGGCGCGCCAGTGCCGCCGCGGCGTGCCTGCCGGCCTCAATGTAGGCCAGCGCGCGCGCGCTGCCCGGTTCGGCCGCCACGGTAGGACGGCCACCGTCAGCCTCCTCGCGGATTCTCGCGTCGAGCGGCAACTCGCCCAAGAAGTCCACGCCGTATTCGGCGGCCATGCGTGCGCCGCCGCCGGCACCGAATATATGTTCCGCATGGCCGCAATTCGGGCACACGTGCACGCTCATGTTTTCGATGATCCCGAGTACCGGCACCGCGACCTTTTCGAACATCGCCAGCCCCTTACGCGCATCAGCGAGTGCGATGTCCTGAGGCGTGGTGACGATGATCGCCCCGGCGACGGGCACGCGTTGCGAGAGCGTGAGCTGTATATCGCCCGTACCGGGGGGCATATCGACCACCAGATAGTCGAGTTCGCCCCACTCGGTGTCGCCCAGCAGCTGCGACAGCGCCTGCGTCACCATCGGGCCACGCCAGATCACGGCCTGCGCCGGGTCGACCAGAAAGCCTATGGACATGGCCGACAGGCCGTGGGCCTGCAGTGGCCGAATGTGCTTGCCATCCGGCGAACTCGGGTGCTGCCCCGTCAGGCCGAGCATCAGCGGCTGGCTAGGTCCGTAGATGTCGGCATCCAGAATGCCCACCTGCGCGCCGCCGGCCGCCCATGCCAGGGCCAGGTTTACCGCAACGGTGGATTTGCCAACTCCGCCCTTGCCGCTCGCCACGGCCACGATATTCTTCACGCCAGCGAGTGGCTTTAGGTTACGTTGTACGGCGTGAGGCACAATGCGGCTGGCGAGCTCGAGCGTCAGCTCTACGGCCAGACCGGCCGCGGCCAGGTGTCGCTGCAGCGCCGATTGCAGCGAATGCGTATAGCCAACCGTTGGAAAACCGAGTTCAATTTTTGCCAGCACCCGGTCCGCATTCAGCTCCACGGCGCGCACAGCGCGGGTTTGCTCCAGCGTCTGTCGCAGATAGGGATCGACAAAGCTTTCAAGGGCCGCGCGGACGCTAGCCTCGGAAATCGTCATGGATACTGTCACCCTGGTACAGGCAAGAATGGCCGTCGCGCCGGGCAAACATGGCATAATCCCAGCTTGCTTGAAACCACTTGGCCATCGGAAAGTGTGGGCGAAGGGCTGCGGTAGCGGCAACCCTCACAACAACATTAACACGGCGGAATGAGTTTTTTCACCACCCTGCGTGCCGACCGGCTGATCGAGCAGATCAAGTCGTCCACGAATCTCATGGGAGCGGAGACGCAGAAGGCCATCGCCAAGCTCAAAGAGGCCGGGCCGGGCGCAATCGACGCCGTCATCGCGGCACTTCCGGAAGCCGATAAACACGCCACGGTGGCGTTCGTCGATGTACTGGCGACGCTCGCGACCCCCAAGAGCTTCCCGAAATACGTCCAGGCGCTGGTCCAGGGCAGTCCGCGGGCGATTGCGGGCGTGGCCTGGGCGCTGACCAGCAGCCGCGGCTATCCACCCAACCTGCTGCTCGAGGCGCTGGCCACGCCGGGCATCGCCAAATCGGCCCTGCTCGACGTCATCAAGGGCCAGCGGCAGCGGTTTTCGATCCGCGAGCTGCTCACGGCGGCCTACGCGCAGGAACCGAATGAGAAGGCGGCGCTGTTCCGCATCATCGCCGAGGCGGCCGACGAGTCGGCGTTGCCGGAGCTCATCAGCCGGCTGCAGGGCAAGGATCCGATCGCGCGTCTGCATATCATCAGCGTGCTGGCGCGGTTTAATAAGCCCGAGGTGCAGCGTGCGCTGCAGGGTCAGCTCGGCGACAACAATAAGATGATCCGCTCTGCCGCGCTCGCGGCACTGGCGAAAATGGATGGACCGATCGAGGTCGCGCGGGTGTGCGCATTGCTGCGCGATCCGGAGATCGAGGTGCAGAACCGGGCGGTCGACTTGCTGCAACGCGCACGCGATCCGGAGACCATTCGCCACCTCGTTCCGGTACTCAAGGACGAGAACGAGCAGGCGCGCCGGGCCGCGGTCGAGGTGCTCAACGAGGTCGGTGATGCGCGCTCGGTGAAATATCTGCTGGAAGCGATCAAGGATGACGACTGGTGGGTGCGCAGCCGCGCCGGCGACGCCCTCGGGAAAATCGGCGGCCCGAAAGTCATCGATGCGGTGCTCGAGCTGGTGCGCGACAAGGATGAGGATCTGCGGCGCGCGGCGATCGAGATCCTCAACCAGACCAAGGACGAGCGCGCGATCAATCATCTGATCGAGGCAACGAAGGATGCGGATTGGTGGGTCAGCGAACGCGCGGTCGACGCGCTGGCCGAGATCGGCAGCAAGCGCGCTGTGCCGCGGCTGTACGAGATGCTGCGCACCGCCAACGCACGCGCGCTGCCGGTGGTGGTGCGGGCGATCGGCAAGCTCGGCGATGAGAAATCGCTTGATCTGCTCACGCCCATGCTCAATCGCAACGAGAAGGAAATCCGGATCGAGGCCATACAGGCGCTGGCGCGCCTGGTGGATGAGCCGCGCGCCGATCAGATCCGGGCGCAGCTGCAGAGCCAGACGGTAAACCCCGATGCGACCGTGGCGCGTGCCGCGGTGCGCGCCATGACCGAGCTCGAAGTGCGGTTCTCCTCGGGCGTGACGGTGGCGACGGCCGTGTCGCCGGCAGCCAGCACGCATCCGGGCCGGCCGACTCGAACGCCCGAACCGGTCCGCACGCTGCTGATCCCGGAGCGCGAGGTCGCAAAGGTCGTGCAACAGGTCGCGAACTCGAGCGCGCCGCGGCTCGACATCAACACGCTCACCCCCGGGGATGTGATTGAAGGGCGCTACAAGTACATCGAGCGCATCGGCCGTGGCGCTTTTGGCACTGTGCTGCTGATGGAAGACACCGTGGTCGATGAGCGCCTGATTCTCAAATTCCTGAACCCGAATGTGGCGCAGGATGAGGAGATCATGAAGCGCTTCGTGCATGAGCTGCGTTACTCGCGCAAGATCACGCACCGCAACGTCATCCGCATCTATGACTTTCTCTACATCCAGGGGCTGTACGCCATCTCGATGGAGTATTTTCCCTCGCATACCCTCGGCGCCGAGATCGTCAACGAAAAACCGCTGGAGCTCAAACGCGCCCTGCAGTTTGGCATCGACATCGCCACCGGCATGACGGTCGCGCACCAGGTCGGCATCGTGCATCGCGATCTCAAGCCGGCGAACGTGCTCATCAACGACGAAGGACTGCTGAAGATCGTGGACTTTGGCGTCGCCGCGGCCCAGCGCGAGGGCGATACCCAGCTCACCAAGACCGGCTATGTGATTGGCTCGCCGAAGTACATGGCGCCGGAGCAGATCCTGGGCCGCAAAGTGGACGAGCGCGCCGATGTCTACGCCCTCGGCGTGATGATGTACGAGATGCTAACCGGAATCCCGCCCTACTCGCGCGGCGATCACATGGCGGTGATGTACCAGCACGTGCAAGGCAAGGCGCGCGCGCCGCAGGAGATCAACCCGACGCTTTCGGCGAACCTCGCCGAGGTCGTGGTCAAGGCCATGGCAGTCGACAAGGCCAAGCGCTTTCAGACCATGGAAGAATACCGCAGCGCCCTGGAACGATTCCTGTAAGCTGACCGGCGGCGGCGCGAAGCCGGCCCCGCCGCGGACCCGTCTTGCGGCGGGATGTGCCAAAGTCCGTGCGCTGGATCAAGTTTCAAGTCGCAAGCCGTTGATACGGCAACGCTTAGGGCGTATAGCTTTGCCTCGACGGCGGGGCTTGCCCCTGCAAAACCGTGAGGACAAAGCACCGTGGCGCGCATCGATGCGTTCCTGAAACTCGGCACCCAGCAGGGCTGCTCGGACATCCATCTGGCGGTGGGCGTGCCGCCGATGCTGCGCATGAACGGCGATCTGGTGCCGATCAAATTCCGCGATCTGCGCGACACCGAACTGGAAAGCTACATCATGGAAGTCCTGACGCCGAACCAGCAGGACTACTTCACACGCGGCAACGACCTCGACTTCTCCTATGTGTCGGACGAGGGCGGGCGTTTCCGAGTCAATGTATTCCGCAAGGACACCGGCGTCGGCGCGACTTTCCGCTCGATTCCTTCCGAAATTCCAAGCCTGGTCAATCTCGGCCTGCCCGCCATCGTCACCAAGCTGTGCGATTACCACCAGGGCATGATTCTGGTGACCGGCTCGACCGGAACCGGCAAGTCAACGACGCTGGCGGCGATGATCGATCTGCTGAATTCGACGCGGCGGCTCAACATCATCAGCCTCGAGGATCCGATCGAGTTCGTCCACCGCAGCAAGTCGAGCCAGATCATCCAACGCGAGCTCGGCACGCACATCCCAAGCTTCGCCGAAGGCGTGCGTGCGGCGATGCGCGAAGACCCGGACGTGATCCTGGTCGGTGAGTTGCGCGATGCCGAAACCATTCGCATGGCGATGACCGCGGCCGAAACCGGCCATCTGGTGCTCGGCACGCTCCACACCACCAGTGCAGTCAAGACCATCGATCGGCTCATCGACGCCCTGCCGGCCGAGGAGCGGGAACAGACCAAGAGTTTCCTGTCGCAGAGCCTGCTGGCGGTGGTAACCCAGATCCTGGTCAAGACCAACGACGGCCGCGGCCGACGCGCGGTGGTCGAGATCATGGTCATGACCAAGGCCATCGCCAAACTCATCACGAGCGACCAGACGCATCAGATCCCGAGCCAGCTGCAGATGGGGCGCGAATTCGGCATGCAGATGTTCGATCAGGCGCTGCTGCAGGCGCTCAACGCGCGCGAGATCGATCCCGACGACGCCTATATCTACGCGGCCGACAAGCGCCTGTTCCAGAAGTTCGTGACCGATACCAGCAAAGTGCCGCGCCTGGACAGCACGGCTACGCAGCAGGCCGGTGGCTGAGGACTGCGGATCGCGCGGCGACACCATGGCGCAGATCGATCAATTCCTGGAAGAGGTTCTCAAGCGACGCGGCTCCGATCTGCATTTCATCGCCGCGGATCCGCCGCGCATCCGCGTGAACGGGGATCTCTCACCGCTCCGTGGCGAGCCGCTGACGCCGGAATTCACCAAGGAAGCGCTCTACGAAATCATGCCGCGCAAGGCAATCGAGCGCTTCGACAGCAAGGACGGCGCTGATTTCGCCTATACGCTCGAAGGCAAAGGTCGCTTTCGCGTCAACGTCATGCGGCAGCTCAACGGCATGGGAGCGGTATTTCGCGCTATTCCATCGCAGGCGCTAACGCTCGATCAGCTCGACATGCCCATGGCGGTGCGGCAGCTCTGTCACGCCGTCAGTGGATTGATTCTGGTCACCGGCAAGACCGGCTCGGGCAAGTCCACGTCGCTGGCGGCGATGATCGACGACATCAACAAGCGCATCAAGGGCCACATCCTCACGGTCGAGGACCCGATCGAGTTCGTGCATGTGCGCCGAAATTGCCTGGTCAGTCAGCGCGAGATCGGGGTGCACGCCCCGAGCTTCGCGGCGGCGCTGCACTCCGCCCTGCGCGAGGATCCCGACGTGATTCTGGTCGGCGAGTTGCGCGATCTGGAGACCATGAGCATGGCGGTCACCGCCGCCGAAATGGGCATTCTGGTAATGGGCACGCTGCACACCAACGGCGCCGGGCCGACGGTCGACCGCATGGTCAATGCCTTTCCGTCCGACAAGCAATCGCACGTGCGCACCATGCTGTCGACCTCACTGCGCGGCGTGATGTCGCAGCAGCTGCTCAAGAAGGCCGACGGCAGCGGCCGGGTGGCGGCGCTGGAGATCCTGATCAATACGCCGGCGTCGGCGAATCTGATCCGCCAGGGCAAGCTCGATCAGCTCGAAAATGCCATGCAGACCGGTGGTCAATTCGGCATGCGCACCATGGATAGCGCAATCCAGCAGCTGCTCGATTCCGGCATCGTCAGCGGCGCCGAAGCCTATAAGAAAGCCATCAACAAGGCCAAATTCGAGCCGTTCAAGGATCAGGCCTGAGCGGCAAGCCCCCGCGCTCGATTCACCGCCTGAGACCCTGCGCGGCACGCGCTGGCGGCGCCCCGATCCACGCTTGCGAGCGCGCCCGCCGGCCACGGCATGCATTGCGCGTGCGATAATGTCTCTTTTGCGATAGCTCCCACGCTCGATCATGGCACGAAAAATCCTCGTCACCAGCGCCCTGCCCTATGCCAACGCCTCGCTCCATCTGGGTCACATCATGGAGGCGGTGCAGACCGACATCTGGGTGCGCTTCCAGAAGATGCGCGGCCACGACTGCATTTACTGCAGCGCCGAGGACGCGCATGGCACGCCGATCATGATCCGGGCGCAACAGGAGGGCATCCGTCCGGAGACACTGATCGCGCGTACCGCCGAAGAGCATCGGCGCGATTACGCCGGTTTTCTGATCGGCTTCGATCAGTTCCATACCACCCATTCGGCCGAAAACGTCCGCTTCACGCACGAGATCTATGCCAAGCTGCGCGACGGCGGCTACATCGCGCGTCGCACGGTGCGCCAGGCCTACGACGAGCAGGCCGGCATGTTTCTACCGGACCGCTACGTGCGCGGCACCTGCCCGCGCTGCAAATCGCCCGACCAATACGGCGACAGCTGCGAGGTCTGCGGCTCAACCTATACGCCGGCCGAGCTGATCGACCCGATCTCCACGGTCACCCGGACCACGCCCGTCTGGCGCGAGTCCGATCACCTGTTTTTCAAACTCGGCGCATTCGAGCCCATGCTGCGCGAGTACGTCGCCGGCAGCAGCCTGCAGCCCGCGGTGCGCGCGAAGCTGGCCGAATGGTTCGAGGCCGGCCTGCAGGACTGGGACATCTCGCGCGACGCGCCGTATTTCGGTATCGAAATACCGGACGCGGCCGGGAAGTTTTTCTATGTCTGGTTCGATGCACCGATTGGCTATATCGGCAGCTTCGAGGCCTGGCGCGCCGCGCACGCCGCCTCGTTCGATGAATATTGGAAGTCGGAAGTCGCCACCGAGCTCTATCACTTCATTGGCAAGGACATCAGCTATTTTCATACGCTGTTCTGGCCCGCGGTGCTGCGCGGCGCCGGCCTGCGCCGGCCTAGCGGTGTATTCGTGCACGGCTTCCTGACCATCAATGGCCAGAAGATGTCGAAGTCGCGCGGCACTTTCATTACCGCGCAGCGCTTTCTCGAACGCCTGCCGCCTGAGCCGCTGCGCTACTACTTCGCGGCCAAGCTCGGCAGCGGCATCGAAGATATCGATTTCAGTCTCGACGACTTCGTGGCGCGCGCCAATGCGGATCTGGTCGGCAAACTGGTGAACATCGCCAGCCGCTGCGCGGGTTTTATCGAGCGCGGCGGCGGCCGGCTCGCCGCCGCGCTGCCCGAGCCCGCGCTATACGATGAGTTCACGGTCGCCGGCGAGCGCATTGCATCACTGTACGAATCGCGGGACTACTCGGCCGCAATCCGCGAGATCATGGAGCTGGCCGACCGCGCCAACCGCTACGTCGATCAGCACAAGCCCTGGGCGCTCGCCAAGGATCCCGCGCGCGCCGACGATGTACGCGCAATCGCCACCCAGGGATTGAATCTGTTTCGGGTGCTGATGAGCTACCTGGCAGCCGTGTTGCCGCGCATGGCGCAGGCCGCGGCGGCGTTTCTCGGGACCAGCTTCGGCGCCTGGAACGCCATCGCGGCGCCGCTGCTCGCTCAGCCCATTGCCCGCTATCAGCCGCTGGCGACGCGGCTGGACCCTGAAGCGGTGGCCTCATTGATTGTGCCGACCCCCGAGGCCGCCTCAGGTTCCCGGTCAGCCAACGCTCCAGCGGCTGCAGCAGCGAGCATCAGCATCGATGACTTCGCCAAGCTCGACCTGCGGGTCGCGCGCGTGGCCAGGGCGGAGCTGGTCGAGGGCTCCGACAAGCTGCTGCGCCTGACACTGGATCTGGGTAGCGAGCAGCGCACGGTATTTTCCGGCATTCGCGCAGCGTATCGGCCCGAACAGCTCACCGGCCGGCTGGTGGTGGTGATCGCCAATCTGGCGCCGCGCAAGCTGCGCTTCGGCGTCTCGCAGGGAATGGTGCTCTGCGCCAATGGTGACGACGGCGCCAGCGCCGTATTTCTGCTCGCGGCGGACGCAGGCGCCCAGCCGGGCATGAAAGTCACGTAAAAACCGGATGCGCGTACAAGGCGTGAGCCTTAGCGCTGTCGGCTGCGAATGCGCCAATAGCGGATCAGCACGTAGCCCGTCGCCATGCCTCCCAGGTGCGCGAAATGGGCCACGCCCTGGCTGGTCCCGAACACACCCATAGACAGCTCCAGAATGCCGTACAGCGTCACGAACAGCCACGCGGGCATCGGGATCGGGGGAAATATCAGCAGCACCTGGCGGTGCGGGAAGGTCATACCGTAAAACAGCAGAATGCCGAAGATCCCACCCGAGGCGCCCAGGGTGGCGTAGGGTTCAGGGTAGATTGAATGCGCGACCCAGAGCTGAGTCAGCGCCGCGCCGATCACGCAGGCAAAATAGTAGATCGAGAAACGGCGCGGCCCAAGGACACGCTCCACGTCCGGACCGAAGATAAACAGCGCGAACATGTTGCCGGCCAGGTGCCAGATGCCGCCGTGCAGAAACGCATAGGTGACCAGTTGCCAGGGCTCGAACGGGTGGCACTCCGGACAGCCGACTTCGCCCCATGGCCACAATGCGAACGTGTCGAGCAGCTGATCGCTTGTCAACCATTGCAGGCCATAAACGATGAAATTGGTGTATAGAAGCGCCCGTACGACGGGCGTGAGGTTGCGGAACATCCAGGCTCGCTACGCAGTCAAAATCGATGACGTGGCGACATTTTGCCATTAGGAGAGATTGGTCATGCGTACTTCTACCGTCAGTCGCGCTCGGGACGGCTGGGGCGGCGGGTTGCTCGGAATTGCGCTGCTGTTGGGCTTGAGCGCATGCGTCAGCACGTCGTTGATCGATCGATGGAAGGATCCAGGCTATAACGGGCCACCCCTGCATAAGGTGCTCGTGGTCGGCGTGCAAAAGGATCAGGGCCGGCGCCGTGTCTGGGAAGGCGGCATGGTCGCGGCCTTGACTCATGAGGGCGTCCAGGCGACCCCCTCCTACGCGGTATTCCCCGACAAGGCGCCGACCGCCGATCAATTGGCCTCGACCGCCAGCCATGAAGGCTTCGACGCCGTAATGGCGACGCACTTTGTCAGTGCCAGCCAGCGCAACTACTGGATGCCGGGCTATGCGGGCGTCGGCTTCGGCTGGCCCTGGCGCTATTATGGTTACTGGGACGCGGTCTACGGGCCGGGCTACGTGGAGACCGAATACCGCGCCGACTACCAGACCGATATCTTTACCGTGGACGCCGGCGGCGGCAAACTGATCTGGACCGGCATCACCCGCAGCGTCGATCTGAGTTCGACCCAGCGCACCACGGATGAGATCAGCCGTGTGCTGGTGCCGGAGTTGACCAAACAGGGCATTCTGGCGGCGAACCACAAGTGAGCCGCCGGTTGCAGGAGCGCGCGCCAATGCCCTCGGATACCGCGCTCCCGTCGGATGCCGCGTCGCAATCGCCGAGCCCGGCAGCACTGGGCGACGGCACGGTGGATCGCATCGATGCTCTGCTGCCGCAGACGCAATGCACGCGCTGCGGCTACGATGGCTGCCGCCCCTACGCGCAGGCCCTGGCCGATGCACAGGCCGCGATCAATCGCTGTCCGCCCGGCGGGTCGGCCGGTATCGAGGCGCTCGCGGCGCTGCTCGGGCGCGAGTTCCTGCCGCTCGATCCTGCCTGCGGCAGCGATGCGGATCCGGGCGTTGCCTGGATCGACCAGGATGCCTGTATCGGCTGCGCCCGCTGTCTGCCCGTATGCCCCGTCGATGCAATTATCGGCGCACAGCGCTATCTGCACACCGTGCTCGAGCGCTCCTGCACCGGTTGCGGGCTGTGCATCGCCAGCTGCCCGGTTGACTGCATCGTGATGCGGCCGCGCGCCGCCGGCGAGCCGGCGCCGGGGCCGGCCGCGAACCGTGCCCACTACGAAGGACACCGCGCGCGTTCGCAGCGCAGCGCCCGCGAGCGCTCGGCGCTGCTCGCCGAGCGCAAACGCGCCGCGCAGAGGCCAGACGCGCCGCGATCGCAATGAATCCTCGGCAGGTCCGCCGCATCTTCGAGCAACTGCGCTCTGCGAATCCCTCCCCTCAATCCGAGTTGCGCTATAGCTCGCCGTTTGAGTTGCTGGTCGCGGTGATCCTGTCGGCGCAGGCGACCGACAAGAGCGTCAATCTCGCGACTCACGAGTTGTTCAAAAAGGCACGCACGCCGCAGGCGATGCTGAAACTGGGGCTGGCAGGCATCAAGCGTTACATCCGTACCATCGGCTTGTATAACGCCAAGGCACGCAACATTCTGGCTACCTGCAGGATCCTGGTGGAGCGTTTCGGCGGCGATGTGCCGCGCACGCGCGAAGCCCTCGAGGCATTGCCGGGCGTGGGGCGCAAGACCGCGAACGTGGTGCTCAACGTGGCTTTTGGCGAGCGCACGCTGGCGGTCGACACCCACGTTTTCCGGGTCGCCAATCGCACCGGACTCGCGCGCGGCTCCAGCCCTCGCGCGGTGGAGGATGGACTGCTGCGAGTCATTCCCGAAGAATTCATGCCGCACGCGCACCAATGGCTGATCCTGCACGGCCGCTACGTCTGCAAGGCGCGGGCGCCCGATTGTCCGCACTGTCCGATCGCGCGTTGGTGCGAATACGAGGATAAGACGCCACCGTGACCCTGTTCGCCGATCAGAGCCGCGATGCACTGCGCGCCACCTATCGCGAGGCCTGGCGCAAGTGGCGTGAACGCGTGCCAATGCAACCGCTCGAGGCACAGATCGCAGAAGTCGTCGCGGCGCATCCCGAATATCATCCGTTGCTGCAGAGCGACGCCGGCCTGCACCAGGATTTTCCGGCCCAAGACGGACGCGACAATCCGTTCCTGCATATGGGTCTGCATCTGGCCCTGCGCGAACAGCTCAGCACCAATCGTCCACCAGGAATCGCCGCGATTCACCGGCGTCTGGTAACGAGTTCGCAATCCGAGCACGCGGCCGAGCATCGCATGATCGAGGTTCTGGCCCGCGTGTTGTGGGAAGCGCAGCGCGGCGGCCACGACGCCGAGGATGCGGTCTATCTCGAGCGGCTGCGCCGGCTATGAGCATCAGCGCCCGCATCGCCGCCCTGCACTACTACCCCCTGAAGTCGGCGCGAGGAATCGAGCTCGAGCGCGCGCGGCTGACGATCGCCGGCTTCGAGGACGATCGGCGCTGGATGCTGGTGACGAACGCCGGGCGCTTCATCACGCAGCGTGAATTGCCGCGCCTGGCGCTGCTCAGACCATCGATGTCGCCGACGGCACTGCTGCTCGCCGCCCCGGAGCTGCCGGAGATCTCGATTCCGTTACCGCGGCAAGGGCAGCGGCGGACCGTCACCGTCTGGCGCGACCATTGCGAGGCCTTCGACGAGGGCGATGAGGTCGCCGCCTGGCTGCAGGGGTTCCTCGGTCGCGACTGCCGTCTGGTGCGTTTCGATCCGGCGCACAGGCGCCTGTGCGCGCGCGCCTGGACTGGCGAGTTCGAGGCCGAGAACCGCTTTTCGGACGGCTTTCCCATTCTCGCCCTAAACGCCGCGTCGCTGGCCGATCTCAACAACCGCCTCGCGGCGCAGCTGCCGGTGAATCGTTTCCGGCCCAATATCGTGCTCGAAGGCCTGCAGCCCTACGACGAGGACCGCATCGACGAGCTGTGCGGCGAGGGTGTCCGGTTGAAGCTGGTGAAGGCCTGCACGCGCTGCAGCATCACGGTCACCAATCAAGACAGCGGCGAGGTTGAAGGCGATGAGCCGCTGCGAACACTGCAGAGCTATCGCTATGACCCGCACCTGCACGGTGTCTGTTTCGGCCAGAACGCCATCGTGGTCGATGGTGCGGACGCGACTCTCAGGCGCGGCCAAGCGCTGCAGATACGCTGGCGCAAAGACCCGGCGCGATGAGGGGCAGCGGCGCTCCGCGCGGCGCCACGCCAGGCGGCGCGGCAGATCTCATGGCCCAGATCTGGGCCATGAGACCGGATTTGCCTGCTACCGCTTAGAACTTGAAGCGCACGCCGATCGTCGGATCGATAGCCGAAGTATTCGCGTAGCCGTTCGCCAGACCGTCCTTCACGCCCGTGTACATCATGCCGGCATAGGTGTCGAAGCGCTTGGTCCAGCGGTAGTCGGCCGACACCCCGATCGCATTCTCGGTGCCGCTGCAGTTGCCGGCCACTTTGCTGGAGCAGCCGGCGTTCGCGCCGGTCGCGTAGCTGTTCTGCTTGTAGCCGTAGTACGAGGCCACCAAGTCGAGGCTCGAACCGACCGTGTACCTCACGCCGGCCCAGAACACCTGCAGCACCTTGTCATTGGCGTAGGTCGAAGTGGGGCCGACTTGAGTGTTGACGAACGCGAGGACATAGCCGCCGATATCGTTGAAGCCGGCCGCCAGCGGCGTTCTCGGATCCGCAAACTGAATGTGCTCGTAGGCGGCAAAAATCTTCGGGGCGCCGAAGTCATACGAGGCCGCAACGGTGTAGCTCGTATTATCCGAAATAGTACCCATCAGCGAATTGCTCACCGAATAGCCCAATGCGGGCAACCCGGCGACCTGGGCCGCGCTGAGCGAGCTCGCCGAAATGGCACTGTACGCCTTGACGTAATAGGCATCGAGCGAGGCGCCCGCGTATTGCCCGCCCAGCTGGAACTCCATGGCGGTATTGGCGCTGCCGCCATTCGCGCCGTTGAATTTGTACTGCCCGCCCACGTGAACGCCGCTGAAGTTCGCCACATACTTCAGCGACGAATCGAGCCGGCGATCCTGCGTGTCGCCGCCACCGGCGCTGGTGCCCGACAATCCGATCAGCGAGAAGGCCTGGGAGGCGGCCTGGGGGTCATACTTGGCAACGGCATCGGCCAGCAAGGTATTCTGCCGGCCAAATGTGAGCGTGCCGAAGGTCGGCGAGCTCAAGCCGGCGTAGGACTGCTCAAACGGAATACCCGCAACGCTCGAATCGATGCCGGTGGTTTGCGCGCTCAAGGCCTTGCCATTTTGCTGAGTCAGGGCCTTCAAAGCATCGCTGAGGTCGCCCGACTGGGGGTTGAAGTAGGTTTCCACCTTGAACACACCCGACCAGTCCCCGATCAGCGGCTCCTTGCCCGAGAGGCCGATGCGCGACTGGCTCATGTTGCTGGGTGTCGCGCCAAAGACCGAGCGCAGACTATCCTTCTGGACGACGTCGTTGGCGCCGGCCAGAAAGTAATCGCTGATCGGCGCGCCGTGGTCCTCATATTGCAGGCCGATGTCGATGATCCCGTACAGCGTGATGCCGTGCCAGGTCAGGCTTTGATCGTCAGCCGCTGGCGCCGGCGCGCTTTGCGCGTGCGCGACGCCCGTTGCGGCCAACAAACTGCCCAGCAGAGCAGCAGCTCCGAGAAGCGCCCCGCCGCGTTTGCCGCGGACTGCAGCAGGCCCCTGTTCCGAGAACGAATTCACATTGATCATTGCAAGTGCTCCCGCTGATCCATTGTTGCATTTAATGAACATTCTACATGATATATCTTGCCAGGCAACGTTTTTAATGTATCTTCTGCGCCACAGTGAGCATAATTGGCCTGCATCGCCTGCTATTCCGCGCGATTTTCGCGCGCGCCGAACATGCGGGAAATCAGCCGCGCGATGATGCTCAGGAACAACACGAACAGCGTGATCAACAGCGCGCCGGACCAGGCCAGCGATTGCCAGTTCGTGTAAGGACTGGTGGCGAATTGAAAGATCACTACCGGCAGGTTTGCCATGGGCTGGTTGAGGTTCGCGTTCCAGAATTGATTGTTGAGCGCCGTGAACAGCAACGGCGCGGTCTCTCCGCTGACGCGCGCGAGTGCCAGCAGAACGCCGGTCAGCAGACCGCTGCGCGCCGCCGGATACACAATGCTGGTAATCGTTCGCCAGGGCTGAGCCCCAAGCGCCGCTGAGCCATGGCGCATGGTCTGCGGAATCAACCGGAGCATATCCTCGGCCGTGCGCACCGTGACCGGAATGACGATGATCGCGAGCGACACCGCGCCGGCGAGCGCTGAAAAGTGGCCCATTGGCACCACCACCAGCGTGTAGACGAACAACCCGATCACGATCGAAGGGGCGCTCAGCAGCACGTCGTTGATGAACCGGATCACCGTGGACAGGCGTGCGGTGCGGCCGTACTCGGACAGGTAGGTGGCAGCGAGGATGCCAATCGGGCCGCCGATGAGCACGCCGAGCAGCGTCATGACCAGGCTGCCGTAGATCGCGTTCAGCAGGCCGCCGCTGCTGCCGGGCGCGGGCGTGGTCTGGGTGAACACGCTCCAGGACAGACCGCCGATGCCTCGGGAAAATAAGGTCCATAGGATCGCTGCCAGAAACGCCAGGCCGATCGCCGTGGCAACCCCTGAAGCAGCGAGGGCCACTGTCGCCTTGATCTTGCGCTGCCCAATATTGCTCACACGCGCGCTCCGCGCCGCTCGATCTGCAGCAGCAACAGCCGCGCCGCGGCGATGATCGTAAAGGTCAGCACGAACAGCAGCAGGCCAAGTGCAATCAGCGAGGAAGTATAGAGAGCGCCCACGGCCTCGGTGAATTCGTTGGCGATGCTGGCGGAAATTGTGGTTCCCGGCGCCAGCAATGAGGTCGAGATCCGATGCGCGTTGCCCACCACGAAGGTCACCGCCATGGTCTCACCGAGCGCCCGCCCGAGTCCGAGCATCATGCCGCCGATGATGCCGGCGCGAGAATTCGACAGCACCACATCCCAGATCACTTCCCAGTGCGTGGCCCCGAGGGCATAGGCCGCCTCCTTCTGCGACTGCGGCGTCGCCAGGAACACTTCTCGCATCACCGAGGTAATGAACGGCAATACCATCACGGCGAGCACGAATCCGGCCGTCATGAGGCCGATGCCATAGGGGGGTCCGCGGAACAATTTGCCGATCCATGGCAGATCGCCGAAGGTGTCGATCAGCCACGGCTGCACCGAATGCTGCAGGATCGGGGCCAGCACGAACAGCCCCCAGATGCCGAAGACGATGCTCGGCACCGCCGCGAGCAATTCGATGCCGCTCGCGATCGGTCCGCGCAGCCACAGCGGGCAGGTTTCGGTCAGGAACACGGCGATGCCAAACGCCAGCGGCACCGCGATCAGCATCGCAATCAATGAAGTGATCACGGTGCCATAGAGCGGCGCCAGGGCCCCGAACTGATCCGTGACCGGATTCCAGACTTCGTGCGTCAGGAAGCCGAACTTGAAGGTCCGCAGCGCCGGCCAGCCGCCGTAGCACAACGCCATCAGAACACCCGCCAGCAGAATCAGCACCAGAGCGGCCGAGGCCACAGTCAGCCCACGGAACACCCATTCGGCGCGTGCCTCGCGCTTGAGCTGCGGATGGTACGGAATCGTAGTCGCCGACATTATCTCGCCCGCCTCGTGTTCGCTCGCTTAGCTGGCCGACCCGACATTGAATCCGAACATGCACGCCCAGGATGCCGAGCAGCCGGCGCTGCTGCGCGTAACCGGCCGCTGACCTGCTCGGCTTAGCTCAAGACTCACCTCGGCCCCGCAATCGCTCGGCCAACTGCAACCTTATTTGGCGGGCCATACTGGCTTGCCATTCACCTTGAGGGAGTCCTGCCAGGTCTTCTGGACCAGCTTTACGACCTTTTCAGGCAGCGGCACGTAGTCGAGATCTTCTGCCATCTTCTGGCCGCTCTTGTAGGCCCAGTCGAAGAACTTGAGCGCCGCCGCCGTGTTTGAGTCCTTGCTCTCCGCGTGCATCAGGATGAAGCTTGCACCCGTGATCGGCCAGCTTTCGCCGCCCGGCTGATCGGTAAGGATCAGGTAGTAGCCCTCGGCTCTAGCCCAGTCGGCGTTGGCTGCGGCGGCCTGGAAGGCCTTGGCTTCCGGCGCCACGTACTTGCCGTCATGATTGAGTAATTTGGCGTAGGTCATGCTGGTCTGCTTGACGTAGGCGTACTCGACGTAGCCGATCGCGCCGCTGGTCTGCGTCGTCTGATTCGCTACGCCCTCGTTGCCCTTGGCACCGATGCCCACCGGCCACTGCACCGAGGTGTTGGCACCGATCTTCTGCGTGAAACTCGGGCTGACTTTCGACAGATAGTTCGTGAACAGGAAATTCGTGCCGGAACCGTCCGAGCGGTACACCGGTGCGATGTCGAGCTTGGGCAGACTTAACTTCGGATTGAGCTTCTGGATCGCAGCGTCATTCCAGCGGCTGATGGCCCCCATGTAGATGGCCGCAATCGTGGGCCCATCGAGCAGCAGATCGCCCGGTTTGATGCCTGGGATATTCACCACCGGCACCACACCGCCGATGATCATCGGCCATTGCACCAGCCCATTCTGTTTCAGATCCGCAGCCTCCAGCGGCTTATCAGAGGCACCGAAGGTCACGGTGCCAGCCTCGATCTGCTTGATGCCGCCGCCGGAACCGATCGACTGATAGTTCAAGCCGATGCCGGTCTTCTGCTTGTAGGTTTCAGCCCACTTGGCGTAGATGGGGTAAGGGAAGGTCGCGCCAGCGCCGGAAATATCGTCGGCGAGCGCCTGGCCCGTCGCGCCGCCGACCAGCGCGACTGCGCCCAGGGCCACCGTTAGTCCGGTCAAGAACTTGCTCACTCGCTGCTCCTGAGATTTTTACTGAATTGGTAGTTCCCGCGCGCTCAGTCACTCGCGCCGGCGCTGGAACCCAGACCCGTCATGGGCGGCCCTGATACCGGGGCTGGCCTAGTCGCTTGAGGGATCCATCAAGATGCTTCCTGAGGTTGTTGACGCGCGCTTAATAAATAATCACCCTCACGCGGGGGTTGATCGAGCAGCGGCCGCTCGGATCCCGCTGCGGCTAGCTCGCCCGCCTCGTTCTCCCGGAACGCGTGCAGTGTGTTTTGCTTGTATGACATGAATAGGACGGAAATATTACAGTCTGATGACACTCCGGCCGGCGATGACTTTTCAAATTGTTGGGTAGCGGCCGGCTCCGCGCGCCGCGTCCTCTTTTAGGGCGGCGCCATAGCGCATGCGCCTATTGATTGTCGAAGACGATCGCAAGCTGGCCGAATTCGTGGCCCGTGGCCTGCGCGCGGAGCGCTTTGCCGTCGATATTGCGGGCAACGGGCTCGAAGGCCAGCGACACCTCGATGCTTATCAATACGATCTGCTGATACTCGATCTCATGCTGCCGCAGTTGAGCGGCGGCGAGCTGCTGCGTCGCGTCCGCCGAAGCCAGAGCACGCTGCCGGTGTTGGTGCTCACGGCTCGCGATGCCACGGAGGACAAGGTCAAGCACTTCGAAGCCGGCGCTGACGACTACCTGACCAAGCCCTTCGACTTCGCCGAATTGCTCGTCCGCGTCAAGGCGCTGCTGCGCCGCACACCGGTGGAGCGCACCGATGTGCTGCGAATTGCCGACCTTGAGCTCAACCGCCTCACGCAACAGGTGCGTCGCGGCGATCAGCGCATCGACCTGACCGCCAAGGAATACGCCGTGCTCGAATACCTGATGTCCTCCGCCGGACGCGTGTTCTCGCGCACCATGATTCTCGAACACGTCTGGGATCAGAGTTTCGAGGGCGTCACCAACATCGTCGATGTCTACGTGCGCTATCTGCGCCGCAAGATCGACGAGCCCTTCCCGGTTGAGCTCATTCATACGGTACGCGGAGTCGGCTACTGCGTCCGCGAGGCCGATCAGGTCCACGACTCGGGTCAGGAATGAATCACCGCTCGCTCGCCTTCCGGCTCGCCGTCTGGTACGCGCTGCTGCTGAGTGCAACCTTCGCGCTGGTCGGGACCGGCATGTTCTACGGGCTCGAGCAGTATCTGCGCTCCAATCTGCGCGATTCGCTGCGACGGCGGTCGGTCCAGGTGGAGCAGATCCTCGAGCAGGCGCCGGCAGGTACCTCGGATAGCGCGATTGCAGAGGCGATCGATACCCGGGTGGCACCGGAATTCAACAACCGTTTCGTGCGCGTGACCCGTGCCCCCGCAACCCTCGTCTATCGCGCCGGTGAGCCCGCGGACCGCAGCTTCGTTGCAGCCACCGTGCCGCCTCAGAGCGACGTATGGCCGCCAAAGGCCGTGGTGCGTCCGATCGCCACCGCGAATGGGCAGCTCATGATCAGCATCACGCCCATGGTCACCGCATCAGGCCAGTATCTGATCGAGCTCGGTACTGCGCTCGGGCCGATCGAAGCCGTGCAGCACCGGCTGCTGAGCCTGCTCGGCCTGATGTTGCCGGTGCTGGTGGTGTGTGCGGCGGGGGGCGGCTACCTGCTGGTCCACTGGGCGCTGCGACCGGTCGAGCGCATGTCGCAGACCGCCCGACAGATCAGCGTCCAGGATCTGGACGCGCGGCTGCCCGTGGTACCGACCGGCGACGCCCTGCAACGGCTGTCGATCTCCCTCAATCACATGCTCACCCGCCTGCGGGACTCGGTTCACACCTCGCGCCGGTTTTTGGCCGATGCCTCGCATGAGCTGCGCACTCCATTGACGATCATCAAGGGCGAACTTCAGGAACTCGTGGCTGATGAAGTCGATCGGAGCGAAGTGCGCGAGCGCATCGGTAGCGTACTGGAGGAAGTCGCGCGCCTCGAGCATCTCGTGTCCGGACTGCTGGTGCTGTCGCGACTCGATGCCGGCGACGCGCAGCGCGAATGGGTCGATGTGAACCTGGATGAACTCGCCGCCAGCACCGTCGAACAAATGCGCCTGGTCGCCGAAGACCGCGGTATCCAGCTGCAGTCTTCGGCACTAGCGCCGGTGACGGTCCGCGGTGACGGCGGCCGGCTGAAGCAGGTGATCGTCAATCTGCTCGACAATGCCATCAAGTTCACGCCACGTGGCGGTGTCGTAAGTCTGCGTACTCAGCCGCGGGACGACTACGGCATTCTCGAGGTGAGCGATAGCGGCATCGGCATCCCGCCCGACTCTCTGCCCCATGTCTTCGATCGCTTCTACCGCGTCGATGCTGCACGTTCCCGTGAAGATGGCGGCGCCGGTCTCGGACTGTCGATCGTGCGCTCGATCTGTACCGCGCACGGCGCGGAAATCGAAGTCGATAGCGCTCCCGGCAGCGGCAGCCGCTTTCGTGTCAAATTCCCGCAGCCTGCCGCCGCGCCACTGCCTGCCCAGTCCGCCGCCGTTTCGCTGCAGACACCGGCCTTGCCCGCTGAAGGAAAGCCCTAGAGCCGGTGGAGAGTATCCGCGCCCGCCCGGGCGCCTCGAGACAACGCCGGGGCATCCGCTGAATGCGGCCTGACCGGCGCTCGCCTCAGAAGATCAGCGCGAACTGCGAAGTCAGTACGCGCTCATCCGGGCGATCGCCCTTGGTCGCACCGCCGTCGAAGCGCGTGACCTCATAGTCCAGCTGTATCTTGAAGTTGCGGTTCAGGTACCAGTTCACACCGGTTCCCAGCGCATGCGCGGCTAGCGGCGCGCTGGCCGGATTGGCGAAGGAACCGGAGCCGCCTTCGAACGCCGCCGGGTCGAAGTCGAGCTCGTGATAGCGAGCCACCCATTCCCAAGCACCCGGTCCCCCCTGGCCGAAGCCGAAATTGCGGCGAGGGGTCGCGCTGTCGAAAGATTCGTCTTCGCCAGTGAGGAACACGGCCAACTGCAGCTGCGCGGCGGTGTTGTGCAGCGTGGCGGCGCGGGCACTGGTGGCGCTGAGCGCGCGATGCACCTGCTGATCCTCATCGACGTATTCGCCAAGCAGGCTCAGAATTCGATAGGCGTAATAAAACTGCGGCACCAGCCGCCGCTCGATACCGTCGGCAATGGTCGCGTTATTGGTCGCACCGCTCCCGGTGTCGCCGCGGTAGGAAAACATCGACTGCTGGCCGGTGGTTTTGTAGCTGGCAAGCAGGCTGGTGGTCGTCGTCGCCGTCGCCACGCCCTCCCAGTTCACGTAGGTGGCGGCGACGCCGAATCCGAAGCCCCGCAGCACGCTCCAATCCGTCTGCAGGAAGGGCTTGCTGTAGACGCGGCCGTGCCACGAGAATTTGCCGGTAGAATTGACATCGGGCACGCTGTTGCCGTCCGTGCTGCCGCCATCGGCGGCGCCGTCGAACTCGCCGAAGGCGTAGCTCAACAAGCCACTGCCCAGAGTGCCGCCCACCTGGCCGCCCAAGTCGCGGTAGGGCAGCAAGTCCGCGGTCAATGCCGGCTCGATGAAGCGTGAAAATTGCTCGAGCTGCAGACGCTCCAGGCCGACCGGCGCCTTGAACTTACCCACAGTGAACACGAGCCAGGGTGCAACTCGGGCGTCCGCCCAAGCATCCTGAATGATGGCTTTGCCAAGCCCGAAGTCCGGCATGAATCGAAAGTCGTACAGGTTGTCGAGCGTACCTTCGAGCGTGGGACGCAACTTGCGTATCAGCCAGGTATCCGCGGTGGTCGGCGTATACGAGTCGCTGAAATCGCGATCGTCCACCGACAGGTTGCCGCGAATATGGATCTGATTGGCACCATCGACAGTTTCTAGCGTAAAGCCCTGGGTGCCGAAGTTGCCGACCAGCGTGTTCGGATTGGAGGCCGCCGCCGCCGCCGTGCTTGCCGCCGCGCTGTGCGCCGCCTCATCGGCCGCCAAACGCTGTTCGAGCGCCTGGATCCGCTCCTTCTCCTGCTGCAGTTCTCTTCGTAGTGATTCCGTATCCGAATCCGGGACACCACTCGGCGACGAGACGTCGGCGGCCGCTACCGGGATTGGCGCTGCCGGCGCGGAATTGGCGGCGTGCGTGGCCAGCGGCAAGGCCAACGACACGATGAGCACCCACGAAGTGACCCGCGCGGCACGCGCGCTGCGGCGCGTGGCCATCGGTAGCGACAGTCCCATGTGCAACTCCCAGCAATGTAAGGACCAGCGCGGCCTTGGAAGCCGAGCGGGCCCATATTGATGGGGCGCGGTAACAATGTCGGTGCCGCGCGGGTAACAGCGCGGTTAGGGAATACGTACGGCCTCAGCGCTTCTTCGGCATGTAAAGGTCGGTCAGCGTGCCGTCGACGGCTTCCGCCGCGAAAGCCACCGTTTCGGACAGCGTCGGATGCGCGTGCACGGTCAGGCCGATGTCCGCGGCATCCCCGCCCATCTCGATCGCGAGCGCCACTTCGGCGATCAGCTCACCGGCATTGGTACCCACAATGCCGCCGCCGAGCAATCGGTGTGTGACCGGATCGAAAATCAGCTTGGTGAACCCCTCATCGCGGCCGATCGAGAGCGAACGGCCACTGGCGGCCCACGGAAACACGGCTTTCTCGACGCTGATGTTCTGTGCCTTGGCCGCGGTCTCCGTCAGCCCCACCCAGGCTATCTCGGGATCGGTGTAGGCCACCGAGGGGATGACGCGGGCGTCGAAGGAACTCTTTTGGCCCGCCGCCACTTCGGCCGCCACCTTGGCCTCGTGGCTGGCCTTGTGCGCGAGCATCGGCTGGCCTCTGACATCGCCAATGGCGAAGACATGCGGCACGTTGGTGCGCATCTGCTTATCGCTGGGGATGAATCCGCGCTCATCGACCTGCACTCCGGCAGCCTCGACACCGATGCGTCTGCCGTTCGGCGTGCGCCCAACCGCAACCAGCACGTAGTCGTAGGTGTTGTTGCTCTTGATACCGTCCGTGGTTGCGAAGCTCACCTGCAGGCCATCTTTGGCGGCCGTCACGGCCGTGACCTCGGTGTTGAGCAGGATCTCGCCGTAGCGCGCCTTGATCCGCTTTTCCAGCGGGCGTACCAGGTCCGGATCGCAGCCTGGCATCAACTGCGACGTGAGTTCGACCACACTTACTTTCGCACCCAGCGCGTCGTACACGCAGGCCATCTCCAGGCCGATGATGCCGCCGCCAATCACCAGGAAGCGCCCGGGATTTGGCGGCAGTTCGAGCGCGCCGCTGGAATCCATGATGCGCGGATCGTCCGGCACGAACGGCAGCCGCATCGGCTCGGAGCCGACCGCGATGATGCAGTACTCGAAGCGAATTCGTTCGCTGTTGCCGCCCTGGGTGACCTCGAGCACATGCGGGCTGATGAATTTGCCGACACCGCGCACGACCTCGACCTTGCGCTGCTTGGCCAGCATCGTCAGGCCGCCGGTCAGCTTCTTGACGACGCTCGCTTTCCAGGCGCGCAGCTTGTCGGTATCCACCCGAGGCACTTCGAACACGACGCCATGCGTACTCATCTCGCGCGCCTCTTCGATGACCTTGGCGGCGTGCAGCAGCGTCTTGGAGGGAATGCAGCCGACATTGAGGCACACGCCTCCCAGCGTTTCCCAGCGCTCGATCAGCGTGACCTTGAGCCCGAGATCCGCGGCGCGAAAGGCCGCGGTGTAACCGCCGGGACCGGCGCCGAGCACCAGCAGCTGCGTGCTGCGCGAGGTCTCGGGCGCAGGCGCAGTGACCGGGGGCGATGGCGCAGCCGCACTGGCCGCTGGAGCCGTCCTCGTCGCAGCGGCTGGGCTCGAGGTGGCAGTCGCGCCCGCCTGGGTGGCCGTCTTTGACGTCGATGCGGGCGCAGACGGCGCCGGCGGCGTGCTCGTAGCCGCCGCCGCGCCGCTCTCGACCAGCAGCAATGGCGTGCCCTTGGAGACCTTGCTGCCCTTGCTGACCAGCACCTCGAGCACCTGACCGGCAGCCGTCGACGGTACGTCCATCGTCGCCTTGTCGGTCTCGAGCGTGATCAGCGGCGTCTCGAGTTCGATGCTGTCCCCGGGCTTGACCATGACGTCGATGACCGGGACGTCTTTGAAGTCTCCCAGATCCGGGCACAGAATCTGGGCGCGGCTCACGGCACCGCCTCGGTCAGGCCACGCGCGTCAGCCAGTGCGTTCGAGAGATAGCTGGTGAAGCGGGCACCATTGGCGCCATCGATCATGCGGTGATCGTAGGATAGCGACAACGGCAGAATCATCCGCGGCACGAAGCCGCCGTCGCGGAACACCGGCTTGATGGCCGAACGTGACACGCCGAGGATCGCTACTTCGGGCGCATTGATGATCGGCGTGAAAGCCGTGCCGCCGATGCCACCCAGGCTCGAGATCGTGAAGCTGCCGCCCTGCATGTCAGCGCCGGCGAGCTTGCCGCTGCGCGCCTTGCCGGACAGCTCGGCCAGCGCGCGCGCGATCTCGTAGATATCCTTGCGGTCGGCATCGCGAATCACCGGCACCAGCAGTCCGTTGGGCGTATCGGCCGCAAAGCCGATATGAATGTATTTCTTGTAGATCAGGTTCTCGCCACTCGCGTCCAGCGAAGTGTTGAAGAGCGGAAACTGCTGCAGCGCCTGGACGCATGCACGCACGATGAAAGCAAGCGTCGTGAGCTTGATGCCGGTGCTATCGGCTTTGGCCTTGAGCGCCTTGCGCGTCTCCTCGAGCTCGGTGACGTCGGCTTCGTCGAACTGGGTGACGTGCGGCAGGTTGACCCAACTCGCATGCAGTCGCGACCCGGAAATGCGCTGCACGCGACCGAGGGGTTTGATTTCGATCCGCCCGAACTGCGCAAAATCGGGGACGTTGATTTGCGGCAGCGCGCCGCCGCCCGGGCCGGCCGCACTCGCACCCCTTGCGCCCGCGCCCGCGCCCGCGCCCGCGCCTGGGACCATCAGCGATTTAACAAACGCTTTGACGTCCTCGTCGGTAACGCGTCCCTTCTGGCCCGTGCCCTTGACGCGGCCGAGATCGACGCCGAGTTCACGCGCGAATCGGCGTACCGAGGGGCCCGCATGAGCGCGCGCGAAAGCGTCTTCACTGATGGGCGGCAAGGCACTCGCCGCGGCAGGAGTGGCGGGCGCGGCGGGCGCGGCGGGCGCGGCGGGCGCGGCGGGAGCGATCGGCACAGCGGGCGCGGCGGCCTTCGGCGCACTCGGCGCTGCGGCCACGGGCGCCGCCGCGCTGGGCGCAGCCTCGGTGCCGGCAGCGAGCTGGAGCGTCGCGATCCGGGTGCCGGACGAGACACGCGAGCCTTTGGCGACGTGAAGCTTCTCGATGACTCCGGCGTCCGTGGACGGCACGTCCATGGTCGCCTTCTCGGTCTCGAGAGTCAGCAGCGGCGCATCGACCTGCACAATGTCGCCTGGCCGCACCAGCACTTCAATGACGGCCACGTCCTTGAAGTCGCCCAGATCGGGCACGTAGATGTCTTTCGAAGCCAAGGCGATCCCCTTGAGGCTCAGCTGTTGAGAGGATCGGCCTTGTTGGCATCGATGCCGAGTTTTGCAATTGCGTCGACCACCGTCTTGCGGTCGATCCGGCTCGCATCTGCGAGCGCCTTGAGCGCCGCCAATGCGATGAAGTTCCGATCGACTTCGAAATGCTGACGTAATTCCGCCCGCGTGTCGCTGCGCCCGAAACCATCGGTGCCGAGCGTCACGTACGGCTGCGACACCCAGGGACGGATCTGATCCGGCACATTGCGCACATAATCGGTCGCCGCGACCAGGGCTCCCTCACGCTCGGCGAGCATGGTGCGCACGTAAGGCACGCGCGGCGCGTCGGCCGGATGCAGCAGATTCGATCGCTCGCACTCGAGCGCGTCGCGACGCAGCTCGCTGAAACTCGTGATCGAGAATATGTCGGCCATGACACCGAATTGCTTCTCGAGCAGCGCGGCCGCGGCGATGCATTCGCGCAGGATCGCGCCGCTGCCCAGCAGGGTCGCACGCAGTTTGCCGCGTCCGCCAGTCTTCAGCAGGTACCCACCCTTGACAATCCCCGCTTCCGCGCCCGCCGGCAGCGACGGCTGCAAGTAGTTCTCGTTCATTACCGAGATGTAATAGAACACGCTTTCATTCTGGGCATACATGCGCTGCATGCCGTCCTGAATGATGACCGCGAGCTCATAAGCGAAGGTCGGATCGTAGGCGCGGCAGTTGGGAATCGTGGTTGCCACCAGCTGGCTGTGGCCATCCTGATGCTGCAGCCCTTCGCCGGCGAGCGTGGTTCGCCCCGCGGTCGCGCCGACAAGAAAACCGCGCGAGCGCATATCGCCGGCGGCCCAGATGAAATCCCCGACGCGCTGAAAGCCGAACATGGAGTAATAGATATAGAAAGGCACCATGCCGATGCCGTGGTTGGCATACGATGTCGCCGCCGCAATCCATGAACAGGTCGAGCCAGCCTCGTTGATCCCCTCCTCGAGCATTTGTCCTTTGCGGTCTTCGCGGTAGGACATCAGGGTCTCAGCGTCCACCGGCGTATACAGCTGTCCGACCGCCGAGTAGATACCGATCTGGCGGAACAGCCCTTCCATGCCGAAGGTACGGGCCTCGTCCGGGACGATCGGCACGATGTGCTTGCCGATAGTCTTGTCCTTGAGCAGCACGTTGAGGATGCGCACGAACGCCATCGTGGTCGAGATCTCGCGGTCTGCCGTGCCGTCGAGGATGGAGCGGAACGCCTCCAGCGGCGGCACCGTGAGCGGCGGCGCGGTCGGCTTGCGCACCGGCAGGTAGCCGCCAAGCCGGTTACGGTGCGTCTGCAGATAGCGCATCTCATCGCTGTCTTGCGCCGGCTTGCGGAACGGCAGATCGGCCAGATCCTGATCCGACACCGGGATGTTGAAGCGATCGCGCAGCTCGCGCACCTCATCGATGTCGAGTTTTTTCTGCTGGTGCGCGACCATCTGGCCTTCGGCGACTTTGCCGAGACCGAAGCCCTTGACGGTCTTGGCCAGGATCACCGTCGGCGGACCCTGGGTATGCACGGCCGCCTGATAGGCGGCAAACACCTTGAGCGCATCGTGACCACCGCGATTGAGGCGCCAGATATCCTCATCGGACATGTTGGCCACCATTTCCTTGAGCGACGGATCCTTGCCGAAGAAGTGCTCGCGCGTGTAGGCGCCACCCTTGGCCTTGAAGTTCTGGTATTCGCCGTCGACGCAGTCTTCCATCACCCGCTGCAGGATGCCGCGGGTATCGCGTGCAAACAGCGGATCCCAGCGCGAACCCCAGATCACCTTGATCACATTCCAGCCCGCGCCCAGAAATGCCGCTTCCAGCTCCTGGATGATCTTGCCGTTGCCTCGCACCGGTCCATCCAGGCGCTGCAGATTGCAGTTGACGACGAAGATGAGATTATCGAGCCCCTCGCGCACAGGCATCGTCAGCGCGCCCATCGACTCCGGCTCATCCATCTCGCCGTCGCCGCAAAATGCCCAGACCTTGCGGTCCGAGGGTGCAACCAGGCCGCGGTTCTCCAGATAGCGAATGAAGCGCGCCTGATAGATCGCCATCATCGGCCCCAAGCCCATCGATACGGTCGGGAACTGCCAGAAGTCCGGCATCAGCCAGGGATGCGGATAGGAGCTTAAGCCATGACCACCGACCTCCTGGCGAAAGTGACGCAATTGATCGTCGCTCAGACGGCCCTCGAGATAAGCGCGAGCGTAGATGCCGGGCGATGAATGCCCCTGGATGTAGACCAGATCGCCGGGATGCTTATCGCTCGGTGCGCGCCAGAAATGATTGAAGCCCACCTCATACAGCGTCGCCGAGGAGGCATAACTCGCCAGATGACCGCCGTACTCCGAGGACTTGCGATTAGCCTGCACCACCATTGCCATCGCGTTCCAGCGGATAAAGGCTTCGATGCGCCGCTCGAGCGCGCGATCGCCCGGGTACTCGGGCTGCTGGCCGACCGAAATGGTATTGACGTAGGCGGTATTGGGCCGATACGGCAGATAGGCTCCGGAACGGCGGGCGCGGTCGATCAGCCGCTCGATGAGGAAGTGCGCGCGCTCGGGGCCCTGCACACGCAGCACGGAATCGATCGACTCCAGCCATTCCCGCGTTTCTAACGGATCCAGGTCCTGGGAAGGTGTCACGTCGTTCATAGATGCGATTCCAGTGCTTTCCGCTGATGCCCCAAGAGAAAAAAGAACCGAAAAAAGCTTCTCGCCACGCTGTGTTAGGATCGGTAAGGCGCACCGGCCCCGCCTTGGGCGGCCCGCATGATCCGAGTTTTAATTAGCATGGTCAAGCAATCGCGGCGGTCAATGGAGACCGTCTGAAATGACGCTGCCCGACTGCACCCTGGCGGTGCTGCGGCGGCGTCGAACGCTGCCCGATGAGCGCCGGACCGCCGCCTTAGATGCACTGGTGGTGCTGACCGCGCCTAATGATATTGCATTCCTGCGGGGATTGCCCGAGTCGCGGCGGTGGCTGGGACTGCACGCGCGCGACAAGCCCGTAGCGCTCATGTCGCGCAACACCACTCTGGTCAATGGACGTCAGACATTCGCACAGCTGGCCTATGTCAAAGCCGGCGCCAGCACCTTCGAGCGCCTGAGCCTGGCCGGCAAACTGCTGCGCGAACTCGCGCCGCGCAAACCTGGCCTGATTGGTTTCTTGGTCGGCGGCGCGATTGCCGATGCGGCACTCTGGTACGAAGCACTTCTGACCGCGGCCTGGACCGGGAGTTTCGCGCTGCCCGTCTTTCGCAGCCGGCGCACCGATCGCTGGCACTTGAAGACGATCGAGCTCTATGCGGCACCGAAGCTGGATGTCGATCGAATCGCGGCCAGCGCACGCGCCGGCAACCTGGTGCGGGCGCTGACCGCAATGCCACCCAATAAGCTCGATGCCAGCGCATACCGGCGCCTGCTCGTCGAGCTGTCGCGCCGCCATCGTTTGAGCCTGCGCTGGTACTCGCAAGCGCAACTGCGCCGTCTTGGCGCTGGCGCCTTTCTGGCCGTGGCGAACGGCAATGCCGCCCGCACCGCCGGCATCGCGCAGCTGCGATGGCGCGGCCGGAAATCGAGCACCCGCCGGCGGGGCCGTTCGCCCGACATCGCACTCGTGGGCAAGGGCATCCTGTTTGACACCGGCGGAATCAACCTCAAGGTGCACCGCTCAATGCTCGATATGCACACCGACATGGCCGGGAGCGCGGTGGCCGCGGCCTGTCTGGTCGCATTGGCGGAACTACGAGCGCCCATCGATGTCGATGCGTGGCTGGCCATCAGCGAGAACAACATCGGGCCGACGGCCTACCGGCCGCAGGAAGTGGTGCGCGCGAGCAATGGCACCACGATCCAGGTGATCCACACTGACGCCGAAGGCCGCATGGTGCTCGCCGATACGCTGGCGCTGGCCGCGCGCACGCGGCCGCGCCTGACCATCGATTTTGCGACCCTCACAGGCGCTTGCATCTATGCGTTGACCGAACGCTACAGCGGCGTGTTCACCAATCGCGAGGAATTGGCTGGCGCCCTGGTCGCCGCGGGCGCTAGCAGCGGCGAGCGCGTGTGGAATTTTCCGCTCGATGAGGACTTCGACAGTGATCTGGAGAGCCCGATCGCCGACATCATGCAATGCAGCGCCGACAGCAAGGGCGACCACATCCTCGCGGCGCGTTTTCTCAAGCGCTTCATCGGCGACAATAACCCCTGGGTGCACGTCGACCTGTCGTCGGCCACGCGGCGCGGCGGCCTGGCCCATGTGGGCACCGAGATCATCGGCTTTGGCGTGCGATTCACACTGGAGCTGCTGTTGACGCGGAAACTGCACGAACGACTGAAGTCGATGCGCAGCACACGAGCGGCGGCGCCGTGACGGACGAACTGCGGCTGCGCCGCCCGGACGATTGGCATCTGCATCTGCGTGATGGCGCCGCGCTGCGCGCCGTGCTGCCGTTCACCGCTGCCCGTTTCGCGCGGGCCATCGTCATGCCCAATCTCAAGCCGCCGGTCACGACCACGGCGATGGCCCTCGCCTATCGCGAACGCATCCTGGCGGCACTGCCGGCGGGTGCAAGCTTTCAACCGCTGATGACGCTATACCTGACGGACCGGACCAGCGCCGCTGAAGTCCAGCGCGCGCAGGCGAGCGGCGCGATCTTCGGCTGCAAGCTCTATCCGGCCGGCGCGACCACGCATGCCGAAGCCGGAGTCACCGACATCGCGCACCTCGAGCCGGCACTTGCGTCCATGACGGCGCTCGACCTGCCGTTGCTGGTTCACGGCGAGGTCGCTGACGGTGAGGTCGATGTGTTCGACCGCGAGGCCCGATTCATCGACCGGGTATTGGTGCCGCTGACCGAGCGCTGGCCGGGCTTGCGTATCGTGTTCGAGCATGTGAGCAGTCGAGCGGCGGTCGACTTCGTGCGCGCGGCGCGGCACGGGGTCGCGGCGACGGTCACGCCGCAGCATCTGCTGCTCAACCGTAACGCGATGTTCGCCGGCGGCCTGCGGCCGCACCTCTACTGCCTGCCGGTGCTCAAAACCGAGACCGATCGGCGCAGCCTGCTCGAGGCGGTCGCCAGCGGCGATGCGCGGTTCTTCCTCGGCACCGACAGCGCCCCGCACGCCCGCGCAGCCAAGGAGGCTGCCTGCGGCTGCGCCGGCATATTCTCGGCCCATGCCGCAATCGAATTGTACGCCGAGATCTTCGAGGCCGAGGGCATTCTGCCGCGACTGCAGGGCTTTGCCTCCGAGTACGGTGCCGATTTCTACCGCCTGCCGCGCAACCAGGATCAGATCATTCTGCTGCGCCAGCCATGGACGCCACCGGCGAGCTATCCATTGGATGATGGGCAGCTGGTGCCGCTGCGAGCCGGCGAGCGCATCGCCTGGCGCCTGCAAGGCGCGCCGGTATGAGCGAGGCGCCACCGCCGGAAGTCCTGATGACCGCCGCGGCAACAGCGCCCGCCGCCGTGCCGCCACTCATGGTGCGGCGCTTTCGGGGCTTCCTGCCCGTGGTCGTCGATGTCGAGACCGGTGGCTTTCAGCCCGGGACCGACGCATTGTTACAAATCGCTGGGGTCCTCATCGACATCGACCCGGATGGCCGTCTGTATCGCGGCGAAACGCATTCCTACCACGTGCGCCCGTTTGAGAACTCGCGGCTCGACCCCGCGTCGCTGCTGGTCAACAAAATCGATCCGTGGCATCCGCTGCGACCGGCCATCGACGAGAGCGACGCGCTGCATAGGATTTTCCGCGCCGTGCGCACCGCGATCCGCAGCCATGGATGCCGACGCGCGGTACTGGTCGGACACAACGCCGCCTTCGATCTGGCTTTCCTGAACGCGGCGGTGCTACGGACCGGCATCAAACGCAATCCTTTCCATCCGTTCTCGTGCTTCGACACCGCGACATTGGCCGGCGCGGCGCTGGGCCAGACCGTGCTGGCCAAAGCTGTGGTAGTCGCCGGCCTGGATTGGGACAAAGCCTCGGCGCACTCGGCCACATATGACGCCGAACGCACCGCGGACCTGTTCTGCGTGATCTGCAATGAGCTCGCGGATAGTTACGCGCGTGCCGAGCAGCGGGCGCGCCAATTGGGCTGGCAGGAACTCGCGGCGTCGACTCCGGAGCCGGAAGAGGAGCCCGGCGCGGAACCGCTGCCCTAGGGACGTCAGGCCGGCACGGCCGGGGCGGCCCCCGCCGACTGCAGCAATTGCTTGAGCTCCCCGGTGCGATACATCTCGAGCACGATATCGCAGCCGCCGATCAGCTCGCCTTTGACATAGAGCTGCGGATAGGTCGGCCAGTTGGAATGGCGTTTGAGCGCCTCACGCAATTCCGGGTCATCGAAGATATTGACGTAATGAAACTGTGTGCCGAGGTTGCGTAGCGCAGAAACTGCCTGGGCCGAAAACCCGCATTGCGGGAAATCGGGGTTGCCCTTCATGAACAGCACCACCGGCGAGGTAGCCAGTTCCTTGCGGATCCGATCGTTCACATCCATCTGATTCACCTGCCATGACGTATGCGTTGAATTATGAGGGGCGCTGGCCTATTCTTCAAACCGCATTTTTAGTGCGGTGCTCAAGCAGAACAACAAGTTAAGCGAGGTCGACATGAACCCCCTCAGTTCCGTGCGCGGCGCCATCCTCACCGGTGTCATCCTGGCGGTGATCATCAGCTTGGCCATTCCGCCGACCGCCTATGCGGAACTGGGGTTGACCATCTGGATTCACATCCTCGCCGGCGTGATGTGGATTGGGCTCTTGTACTACTTCAATGTCGTGCAGACGCCGGGCCTTGCGGCGGCGGCGGCCGACAAGGGCGGCCCGGGCGGCGCCGGAGTCAGCAAATACATCGCCCCGCGCGCCTTGCTTTGGTTCCGCTGGGCGGCTGTAGTGACCTGGGTGTCGGGCGTCTGGTACCTCGTTCGAGCCAACAACCTCGTCAATGCCATGACTCTGGGTCATTTCGGTCAGGACCATTACGGCCTGGTCATCGGCATCGGCGCCTGGCTCGGCACCATCATGGCCTTCAACGTCTGGGTATTCATCTGGCCGAACCAGAAGAAGATTCTCGGCATTGTCCCGGCCAGCGATGAGAACAAGGCCAAGGCGCGCAAAGTCGCGGCCATGGCCTCACGCAGCAATTTTGTGCTGTCAATTCCATTGCTGCTGTGCATGGGTGCCTCCAATCACCCATTGCCCTTCTGAGCGAGCCCGATGTTGGAACGAGCCGCGCGGCTTAAGGCTCGGTGCTGAGGACGCTGCCCGCTGACCTGTCCGATCAGGTGTCCCGCGCCCTGCGCGAGGACATCGGGTCGGGCGATGTAACGGCCGAGCTGATTCCGGCGCCTCAGCAGGCGCAGGCGCGCGTGCTATGCCGCGAACGGGCCGTGGTCTGCGGCGCGCCCTGGTTCGACGAGACGTTCCGCCAGCTCGATCCGGCAGTGCGGATCGACTGGCGCTTTGCTGAAGGCACGAGCGCGCCGGCCAATTCCATACTGTGCGAGCTGACTGGCCCGGCCCGCCCCATCCTGACCGGCGAGCGCACCGCGCTGAATTTTCTGCAGCTGCTGTCAGGCACGGCAACCATTACGCAGCGTTACGTCGAGGCGCTCAGCGGCACGCGCTGCCGGATCCTCGATACGCGCAAGACCATTCCCGGGCTGCGTAGCGCCCAGAAATATGCCGTGCGCTGCGGCGGCGGCGCCAATCACCGCATGGGCCTATATGACATGGTGTTGATCAAAGAGAACCATATTGCGGCCGCCGGCTCGATCGGCGCCGCCGTCAGCGCCGCGCGCAAGCAGGTACCCGCGGTGCGGGTTGAGGTCGAGGCCGAGAACATCGACCAGCTGCGCCAGGCGCTCGATGCGCGCGCCGAGCTGGTGATGCTCGACAATTTCGACCTCGAGACACTGCGCAGCGCGGTCGCGCTCAATCGCGCGCATGAACGGCCGGCGCTGCTGGAATGCTCTGGCGGCGTCACGCTCGAGCGCGTCGCTGCCATCGCTGCGACCGGTGTCGATTATATTTCAGTCGGCTCGCTGACCAAGAATATCGACGCCATCGACCTGTCGATGCGCTTTGGCGCGCCGCCGAGCTAAAGGCCATGGCGCCGGTGAGCATTCACCCGATGCAGGCGCAGCATTGGCCCGCCGTGCGTGCTATCTACCAGGCCGGGATCGACACCGGCCATGCCACCTTTGAGAGCCACGCTCCCGAGTCCTTCGAGCCGTGGCTTCTCGGACACGTCGCTGAGCTGTGCCTGGTGGCCCTCGACGGCGGCACGCCGCTGGGCTGGGCGGCATTGGGACGCGTGTCCAGCCGCTGCGTCTATGCCGGTGTCGGCGAAGTAAGCGTCTATGTCGCCCCCTCGTACTACCGGCGCGGCGTCGGACGCCAGCTGCTCGCGGCGCTGATTTCGCAGTCGGAACAGCGTGGCTACTGGACGCTGCAGGCCGGCATCTTTCCGGAGAACACCGCCAGCGTCGCGCTGCACCAGGCTCTTGGCTTCGAAGTGCTCGGGCTGCGCCGCCGTCTCGGCAGAATGAGCTTCGGACCGCTGGCCGGACAGTGGCGCGATGTGCTGTACCTGGAGCGACGCAGCCAGCGGGTAGGCATCGATTAGCCGGCGATCGAGCACGACTCTCGTTGACGATTCGTTGGACTTCGTTATATAAGAATATATATTACGCTACAACGCTCGGTTAAGGGCTCGAGACAGGCGCGGAAGATAGGGATTTCCCGGGGAGTTTCTCGACTTTCTGCATGGCGTCCACCTGGACACGCAGTTCGAGCGCGTCGTGCAGCGCCGCCGTGGCGATCATCGAGCTCGAGCGCTCGCGTGTTCGGAGCAGTACTTAATTAACTCATTAGGGACGCTGGACATATAAGAATGCAAAAGTCACTGATCGCGCTCAGCGCATTAGCCACGTTGTCCAGCGCCGCGCAGGCTGATATTGGACTGAGCAAAGACGGTGTAGATCCGGAGCTGTACGGGATTCTGGATGCCGGTGTCGGCACGCTTGAGCATTCGTATGGCCCGAGCCCGGTATTTGCCTCGACAGTCAATCCATGCAATTTAAACAGCTCGCCCAATAGCTTCAGTGGTGTTTATTCCGGCGGTATATCGATGTCACGCTGGGGCATTAGAGGAGAGGCGGATCTGGGCCTTGGCATGAAGGCTTTCTTCAGATTGAAGTCTGCTGTTGATGTCAATTCCGGGGACATCAGCAACAACGGCCAGTCGATCTACAATGATATAAATGGCCTTCAAACGGCCAACGGTGCCAGTGCAATCAATGGTCAGTTGTTCTCACGTGCCGAATATGTCGGATTTTCACATCCTGTCTTCGGTCCTATACAGGTGGGGCGTACAACTAACTTCTCCCTGGATCAGGTGTTTGAATATGATCCAGTTCAGGCGGCGCCATTGTATTCTCCACTTGCTTTTTCCGGTGGCATTGGTGGTGGATTAGGCGCAATGGAGAATAGCCGCCTTGATAACAGTCTTAAATACGAGAATAAAATAAATTACATCAATTTTGGATTGCAATACAAATTCGCCGGCTCCAAGGCTGATCAGTCAGCCGGTTCTGCATATGTAGCAATGCTGGGCTATAGCTACGGCCCACTTGGCCTCAAGGGAACGTATTCGAAGACAACCAATTCTGTTGCCTGGGCTACAGAATATTCCGATGTTGTTGCACCAGATAGCAATCTGCAGATTGAAGATTCCTCCGGTTACATGTTCACTGGTTTGTATAAGATAAATTCTGATGCCACCGGAAAGGCCGGGTACGAATACCTGACAATTTCTGCTCCGTCCAATCTAAATCTGACAAATATCCAGGATTACTTTGGCCTGATACTGCCGAACCCCGCTCAAAATGCGAGTGGCGAGCAGCATTTCGGAGTGTCCTGGGTTGGCGGTGACTATAGATTTACCCGGACGTTTGATTTAGGCGTTGGCTATTACAATGTCAACACCGATAACGCCCCAGAAGTCGGTAAAGCATATCGCGCTAATGCGTATTCGATCTTGGCTGATTACAACCTGAGCAGGAGCTTTGATACCTATGTAGGGGCGATGTTGATGAGTTACAGCGGAGTAGGTTAGAGCACCTCGCACCGACGTTGGCCTATTCCATTAATGCTATGTATGGCGTTGGTATCCGTGTCAAGTTCTAGTACCAAGTGACGGCGAGCAGTAACCGATACACGCGGCTGTGCGTGATGATGGCGATTGGCCTTGCGGCGGGATCTGCCTTCGCGCAGGAGGACCCGTGCGCTAAATTTGCCTGGAACATCGACCACGAACGAGCGCTGTTCGCCACCGCGCCCGAAGCCGTCGCCGCCGGGCACGATGCGGCATCCACACCGCTGCTTGCGCCCGAGAGGCTGTACCAATTGCAGCTTGCACCGCAGAACCAGGTCGCTCTGACGCTTCCGCCCGGCAAGAAGACCAGCACCGACGGCGCCTACGCCGGAATGGCGCACCTGCGGCTGCAGCAGCCCGGAGCCTACAGAGTCTCGGTGGATCAGTCTTTGTGGATCGACGTCGTGGCTGACGGCAAGATGATCGACTCGGCCGATTTCCAGGGCCGACCAGGGTGCCTTGCGCCGCATAAGATTGTGCAGTATTCACTGCCCGCCGGCCGGGAGCTGGTGCTGCAACTCAGCGGTGCGGTCAGCCCTCGCGCGCGGCTCACGATTACACCGGTGGACGCGGGCACGGCAGAGCGCAGCCGCTGAGGAGCATCCGTTGGCAAAGACAAAACCCGGACCGATCGCGATACACGGCGGTCTGTGGCTGGACCGAAAAGGTCAGAAATTTGCCGGCGCTAACCGCATCGCATTGCTGGAAAGCATCGATCGCGTGGGCTCGATCACGCGTGCGGCGAAAGACGTCGGCCTGAGTTACAAAGCGGCATGGGATGCGGTGAATGCGATGAACAATGTCGCTGACAAACCGCTGCTGATCCGCGCGATCGGCGGTCGACACGGTGGCGGCAGTTATCTCACCGAGCACGGTCGCCAGCTGGTGCGTCTCTACCGTCTGCTGGAATCCGGCTACCAGCACCTGCTGGCGCAGATGCAGGCGCAGGTCCACGATTTCCAGAAGCTCAACGAACTTATGAGGGCAATCACCATGAAAACCAGCGCCCGCAATCAATTTCGCGGCATCATCAAGGCGGTGCGCAAGGGCGCGGTCAATGCCGATGTCATTCTCGATCTGGGCGGCGGCCTCGAGATTTTCGCCAACATCACCAACGACGCGGTCGAGGACCTGGACCTGAAGCCGGGACGCGACGCGGTGGCGCTGATCAAAGCGAGTTTCATCGTGCTGTCGCCCGACGCGAATATCCGTGTCAGCGCGCGCAATCAAATGAGCGGCACGGTGACCGCGGTCATCCCCGGCAGCGTCAACGGCGAGGTCAAAATTCAATTGCCCGGTGGACGCGTACTGACAGCGATCGTCACCAACGACGCATTGAAAGAGCTGGAATTGGTCGAAGGCGCTGCCTGCAGCGCACTGATCAAGTCCTCCCACGTCCTTATTGCAGTAAATGACTGACCGGGGGCAGCGCAGCGTGCAACTCGGCAAACGACTGCTCGCCGCCCTGTTCCTGGTGGCCGCGCTGTCGGCGCCGGCCGAGGACCTCAATATCGCCGTCGCGGCGAATTTCTTCGGTACCCTGCAGCAGCTGGCGCCGAAATTCGAGCAGGCGAGCGGTGACAGACTGCTGTTGAGTTCCGGGTCTTCCGGACAGTTCTACACCCAGATCCGGGAGGGCGCGCCATTCGATGTGCTGTTGTCGGCCGACAGCGATCGTCCGAAGCAGCTCGAAGCCGAGGGCCTGGCGGTGGCCGGCAGCCGCTTCACCTACGCCATCGGCACGCTGGTACTCTGGAGTCCGAAAGCTGACGTGGTGGACCGCGATGGCAAGGTGTTGCGCAGCGGCGTTTATCGAATGATCGGCATCGCTGAGCCGCGCAGCGCCCCATATGGTGCGGCCGCGCAGCAGGTGCTCGCAGCCCTTGGCCTGTGGGAAAAGCTCAACCAGGACAAGAAACTGGCGATCGGCCAGAACGTCAATCAGGCCTGGCAGTTCGCCGCCACCGGAAATGTCGACATGGCTTTTGTCGCGCTGTCTCAGGTCAGCGACGGCAATGCGATTTCCGGATCGTATTGGCTGCCGCCGCAAACGCTGTACACACCGCTGAATCAGGACGCCGTGATCCTGACGCGTACCAGCAAACGCCCGGCGGCGGAAGCGTTCCTGAACTGGCTGCGACAGGATCCCAAAGCCATCGCCACCATCAAAGCAGCCGGTTACCATGTCAAGGAATGATCGCGAGCTTCTATTCCCCTGACGACCTGGTCGCGCTGTGGATTTCCTTGAAGCTCGCGGCCATCACCGTGGCATTGCTGCTGCTGCTGTGCACGCCGCTGGCCTGGTGGCTGGCGATGACACGCTCCCGACTGCGAGTCATCGGCGAGGCCATGGCGGCCTTGCCGCTGGTGCTGCCACCGACCGTGCTGGGCTTCTATCTGCTGCTGTTTCTCGGGCCCTACGGCTGGGGCGGCAGGTTGATGCACCAGCTGGGAATGCAGCCGCTCAGCTTCAGCTTTGGCGGTCTGGTGCTCGGTTCGATGCTGTATTCCATGCCGTTCGTAATACAGCCGCTGCAGAGCGCGTTTCAAGCCGTCGGCGCGCGCGCACTGGAGGTCGCCGCCACGCTGCGCGCGCCGCCCTGGGATCGTTTTTTCACCGTCGCCGTACCGCTCGCGCGCCGCGGCTTCATCACCGGATCGGTGCTGGCTTTCGCCCATACCTTGGGTGAATTCGGCGTGGTACTGATGCTCGGCGGAAATATCCCCGGACGCACGCAGACGGCATCGATCGTGATCTTCAATGACGTCGAGGCGCTCGATTACAGCGGGGCTCAACGACTGGCGATCACCTTGCTGGTCGCGTGTTTCGCCCTGCTGCTGATCGTCTACGCCGCCAACCGGCGTGTAGCAGAAGCTGCGGCCGCCGCGTGAGCCTGGCGGTCGCGTGAGCCTGGCGCTCGACATCACCTGGTCACGCCCGGATTTCCAGCTGCAGGTCGATTGCGAGTTCCCGGGCCACGGGATCACGGCGCTGTTCGGGCGCTCGGGCTCCGGCAAGACGACGGTGTTGCGCTGCATTGCCGGACTCGAGCGCGCGGCGCGCGCTTCGGTGCGCTTCAACGGCGATGTCTGGCAGGACCACCGCCAGTTCGTGCCCACGCACCGCAGGCCGCTGGGATATGTATTTCAGGAATCCAGCCTGTTTCCGCATCTCGACGTGCGCGGCAACCTGGAGTACGGATTGCATCGCGTGCCCGCCGCGCAACGTCGCATCGGTTTTGATCAGGCGGTGCAATTCATGGGTCTGGAAAGCCTGCTCACGCACCGCGCCGACCAGCTATCGGGCGGTCAACGACAGCGGGCCGCTATCGCGCGCGCCCTGCTCGCCAGCCCGCAGCTGCTGCTGATGGACGAACCGCTGTCGAGTCTGGATCTGGCAAGCCGCGCTGAAATCCTGCCGCACCTGGAGCGCTTGCATGACGAGTTGTCGATTCCGATCATCTACGTCAGTCATGAGATCGGCGAAGTCATGCGCATCGCGGATCACATTGCGCTGCTGCAAGCCGGCAGCGTGCTGGCATTCGGCTCGATCCACGACCTGTTGACTCGCCCCGACCTGCCGCTCGCACACCTTGAAGAGGCCGGCAGCATATTTGAAGGCGTAATCGCGGAACACGATCATCGATATCATCTGAGCTATGTCGGCATTCCAGCGGGCCGCCTCGCCATCTCGCTGCGAGCGCTGCCGGTCGGTCAGCGCGTCCGGGTGCGCATCGATGCGCGCGACGTCAGTCTGGCGCTCAGGCCGCCGGAACTCACCAGCATCACCAACATCCTTCCAGGCCGCGTGATGGACGTGACCGATGATCGCGATCCCGCGCAGCGGCTGGTGCGGATCGACGTCGGCGGCCGGCCATTGCTGGCCCGCATTACCCAACGCTCGGTGGCGCAGCTGGCAATAGCGCCCGGCATCGCGCTATACGCACAAGTCAAGAGCGTGGCGCTGATGGATTAGCCGCGAGCGGCCTCAGTAGGTCTTGTACGGCAGGAACTTGCCGGACATTGCGATGTGCACCCGATCGCCCTTCGGGTCGGCCTCGCGCTTCAGGTCCATCGTGAAGTCGATCGCGCTCATGATGCCGTCGCCGAATTCTTCGTGAATCAATTCCTTGATGGTGGTGCCGTAGACGTTGACCAGCTCATAAAAGCGGTAGATCAGCGGATCGGTCGGCACGCTGGTGGGCAGCGATCCCTTGTAGGACACGACGGTCAGCCACTTCCGCTCCTGCTCGCTCAGGCTGAATATCTCGCCGATCACGGCGGCCTGCTCTGCGTTCAGTGTCATCTGGCCCAGACAGGCCGCGGTGACCCATTCCTTGCTCAGACCGACCTTCGCCGCCACATCGGCCCACTTCAGGCCCTGCCTGAGCTTGGCGGCGACGATCTTCTCAGTCACTTCGTCTCGACTCATGCTCGTCTCCTTAATGACCCACCGGTCTCATTCGGCCGCTGCCACTGCCGCCCCGCGTGGCCGGCGCGCGAGCCACACCAGTAACAATGGCGCCACGGTCAACCAACCCGAGATCCAGAAATAATCCAACGACGACAGCAGATAGGCCTGGTGCACCAGTCCCTGGGACAGCACGCCGACTGCGGCGTGATCATTGCCCACGCCGAGGGCCTGTAGGCCATTGATTGCGTCCTGCAGATTTGGACTGTAGGCGCTCGAACTCTCCGCCAACCGCGTCTGGTGCAGCGCCTCGTGGCGATCCCAGAATGTGGTCGTAATCGAGGTGGCGAAGGCGCCGGCGATGATGCGCAGGAAGTTCGAGACGCCGGAGGCCGAGGGCACGCGCTCGGGCGGCAGGCCATCGAGCAGAATGGAAATCATCGCAACGAAGAATGTTCCCATGCCGATGCCCATCACCAATTGCGGCAGCACGAAGGCTGCGAAACTCGCGTCCGCGGTGAGGCCGGCGCGCATGAAGAACGAGATCGCGAAGCTCAGGAAGCCGACCGAGCCCAGCCAGCGCGCATCGACCTTGCCAACCATGCGGCCCACGAACGGCGAGACCAGCACCGATACCACACCCGCCGGCGCCGCAACCAATCCAGCCCAGATCGCGGTGTAGCCGATCTGGGTCTGCAGCCACAACGGCAGCAGCACGATGTTGCCGAAGAACACTGCATAGCCGACACAGAAGGCCGCCGTACCCAAAGTGAAGTTGCGCAAAGCAAACAGCGACAGGTCAACGATCGGATACCGCTCAGTCAGCTCCCAGATCAGCCAGGCAAGGAAAGCGAGCACGGCCACTAGGCCCAGCACCACGATCGCCGGTGAAGCGAACCAGTCAAGGTCCTTACCCTTATCGAGCATGACTTGCAGCGCGCCGACCCATACGATCAGCAGCCCTAAGCCCACGGTGTCGATCGGCAATTGCCGCGTCGGCGTGTCGTGCCGCGCCAGGTAGCGCCAGCAAAGAAATCCCGACAGCACGCCGATCGGCACGTTGATATAGAAGATCCACGGCCAACTCCAGTCGTCGGAGATGTAGCCGCCGAGCACCGGGCCGGCGACCGGTGCTACCAGCGTCGTAATGGACCAGATGGCGAGTGCTGTCCCCGCACGCGAGGGCGGGAACAGCCTCAGCAGCAGTGCCTGCGAGCCCGGAATCATCGGCCCGGAAACCGCGCCCTGCAGCACCCGGAACACCACCAGCGACGACAGGCTCCATGCCGCGCCGCAGAGGAATGAAGCGGCCGTGAACGCCAGCACCGACAGTACGAAAGTGCGCACCACGCCGTAACGCTGCATCAGCCAGCCGGTGAGGGGCACCGATATGCCGTTGCTGACGGCGAACGAGGTGATGACCCAGGTGCCCTGATCTGTCGACACGCCGAGGTTGCCGGCGATGGTGGGAATGGCGACGTTGGCGATACTGGTATCGAGCACCTGCATGAAGGTGCCGAGCGCCAGAGCGAACGCCACGACCGCGCGGGCGTAGCCGCTCAGAGCCGCCGTAGGAGCCTGCGAGTTCACCGCACCGGCGCAGCAGCCGCGCGCGCGACGGACAAGTGCCTGCTGTCGCGTCCCGCATTCAGCGCCACGATGCGGTCGATGCGCGCCTGCAGCTCAGGATCATCGCCGGCGCTGGCCTGCGTCGGCTGCGGCACGTTGCGCACCTGACTCGACACGACCGGGCCGGAGGTATCGCGCACATCCACATCCACGGTCATCGACAAACCCACGCGCAGCGGATGCGCCTTCAGCTCCTGCGGTTCGAGCGTGATGCGTACCGGCACACGCTGCACGATCTTGATCCAGTTGCCGGAGGCGTTCTGCGCCGGCAGCAGCGCGAACGCGCTGCCGCTGCCGGCTGACAAGCCGGCGAGCCGGCCGTGAAAAACCACGCCATTGCCGTACAGATCCGCGTGCAGCGTCACCGGCTGTCCCACGCGCATGGTGCGCAACTGCACCTCCTTGAAATTCGCGTCCACCCAGACGTCATCGAGCGGCACCAGGGCCATAAGCGGGCTACCTGCTGCCACGCGCTGACCGAGTTGCACCGCCCGCTTGGCGATGACGCCGGATACTGGTGCCCGCAACTCGGTGCGGTGCAGCGCCAGTGCGGCATTGCGTACCGCGGCTTCCGCGTCCAGCACCTGCGGATGCGTTTCGATCGTGGTGCCCTGTATTTGCGCCTCGGTGGCATTGAGCTGCTCGTGCGCCGCGTCGAGCCCCGCACGCGCCACCGCCACCGCGTCACGCGAATGCGACAGCTCCTCGCCGGAGACGGCGCCGTCGGACAGCAGGCCCTGGCGACGATCGAGATCATCCTGCACACGTTTCAAGTCGGCTACGCGCTGCGCAATCTGCGCCTGCAGCTGCTCGCGCTGCGCGAACAGGCCGCGCACGTTGCGCACCGCACGTGCCAGCTGCGCTTCGGCGCCATTGATCGCCACCTGCGCATCGGCCGGATCGAGCTCGGCCAGCACCTGGCCGCGCTCGACGCTCTGCGTGTCGTCCACGTTCACCGCGATCACCGTGCCCGGCACTTCGCTGGTGATCTGCACCAGATCGCTGCTGATGTAGGCATCGTCGGTGCTCTGGTAATGGCGGCTGACCAGGAAGATGTGCGTCAGCCACACCAATCCGCCGACGGCCGCCACTACGGCAAGAATCAGAAAGGCGCGATTACGGGCGTGGTTGCCGGTTGGTGTGGGTTGGTCCATGTCAATTCTCGCTGATTGAATGTTCGCTTTGCTCGCAGCCTCATCGGGCGGCGACGCTCTGCGCCGCCGGGTACCGGAAGCTGCCGCCGACTGCCAACAGCAGCGTGACCCTGGCCAGTGCCAGGGAAGCGCTCAGATCGACCCGCTGGCGGCGCTCGTTGAGCACTTCGGTCTCGGCGTTGAGTACCGTCAGGTAGCCGGCCAGCCCCGCGCGGTAACGCTCCTCGGCCAGCCGGTAGGCTTCTTCGGCGGCATCGAGCGACTGGCGCTGCTGCTCGAGCTCGGCGCTCAGCGAATCGATCAGGCTGAGCTGGTCGGCAGCCTGGTGGACCGCACGCACCACGGTGTCATCGTAGTCTGCCACCGCCTGATCGAGTGCCGCCTCGGTGCCGCGGTACTGCGCGCGCAGGCGACCGCCGTCGAACAGCGGCAGCGACAGGCCCGGGCCCGCGCCGTAACCAAAGGAATTCGCGCCGAGCAGGTCGGACAGGCTGAACGAGGCGAAGCCGGCGAGCGCCGTCAGGTTGACGTTCGGATAGAACGCTGCCTTGGCGGCGCGCTTGCCGGCATCGGCGGCCTCGATGCGCGATCGCGCCGCAATCACATCGGGGCGGCGCGCCAGCAGATTCACCGGCAGCTCAGCGGGCAATGGCAGCGCTGCATCGAGATTCAACTGCGGGCGGCCGATGGCCGCATAGGCATCGGCGCCGCGGCCGCCGAGCGCCGCCAACTGGTGAATCGCCAGCGCCTGCGCCGATTGTGCCTGCGTCAATGCCAGGCGCGCTTGCGGCAGCGCACCTTCGGCTTCACGCAGCTCCACCCGCGTATCGAGACCGGCCGCCACGCGCTTGCGGGTGATTTCGAGAATGTTTGCGCGCTGCGCCTCGGCGCGCTCGGCGATGTCCGCGAGCGCGTAGCTGTGGGAGAGATCGATATATGACTGCACCAGCGCTCCCGAGAGCAACAGGCGGGCGTTGTCGATGTCGAGGGTTGCGGCCTTGGCCAGCGCGCGCGTCTGCACCACCGTATCCTCACGCTCACCCCACAGATCCAGGTCCCAGGACAGCATCGCACCCAGATCGCCAAGCCAGACGGTCTGGCCGCCGGCTAAGGCCTGCGGGAAACCCTCCGGGATCTTCAGCCGCGTCTCACCGGCGCTCAGCTTTACCCCGGGCAGCTGACCGGCGTGGGCCGCCGCGGCTTGCGCCTCCGCCAGCCGCAGGCGGGCGCCCGCCTGCGCGAGACCCGGGTTATCGCTCAGCGCCTGCTGGATCAGCCGATCCAGCTGCGCATCGTCGAAGCCTTGCCACCAGGCTTCCGGCGCCGGTGGTGCGGCAGCGCCCGCAAGACCCAGACCCGAATCGGCGATCGCGGCGTGCTGCGCTTCGCCCTTGGGCGGGGTGGCACAGGCGCACAGCACTGCGTACAGCGCCGCAGCCAGCCATCGAAAGCCGGCGCCGACCGGCTTCATGCGGCTTCTCCGGGCTCGGCGCTGGCGCTGTCAAGGCTGGTGATCAACTTGGTCAGCAGGCGGCTCAGCTCTGTGGCTTCGGCGCGCGAGAAGTCACGCAGGGCGAAGTTGAGCTTGTCGACCACCCTCGGAACCAGCGATGCGACGGTATCGAGTCCGGCATCCGTCAATCGCAGTTGCACCTCGCGCCGATCCTCGCGGCTACGCTCGCGCTGGACTAACCCGCGGGACTCGAGCTGGTCGATGACCCGCGTCAGCGCGCCGCTGTCGTGGCGTAATTGCGAGCACAGGTCGCTGGCATTGATCGCCAGGCCGTCGCGCAGATGCATCAGCACGACCCATTGGGTCATCGTAATGTCACTGCCGGCGACCGCCGATTCCAGGTGGTCGATCAGTAGCGAATGCGCGCGCTTGAGCAGATAACCGACGCTGCTGCGCGCCTGGTAGATTTCCGGTCGATAATGCTGCATTGGCACTTACTGCCTTAACAGTGTCTGTCTAAGCAGAGATTCAGCCATAGGCGGCGACCGCCGTCAAGCGTGGCCGCCGATTGTTGCCAGCTGCGGGCCGCTCAGGCGGGAGCTAAGGGATTTAACAATGCGCTGACGTCGTCGCAGGTCACCAGGCCTATCTCATTGATTCCCGTGAGCAAAGTCAGGAATCCCCGGATCTTGTCTTGACTGTCAACGATCTCGACAATGACCGGCAGATCCTCCGAGAACACTACTTCCGTCGTATGCAGCCGCGTTGAACGGCCAAAGCCCAGCGTCCCTCGAACCACCGTTGCGCCGGCCATTTGCAGCTGACGGGCCTTGAGTACGATGATTTTGTAAAGCGGCTGCTCGCCGTGGCGCTTGTCCTCGCCGATGTAGATCCGCAAACGTACCATTTTTCTATCGACCTCCACGATATCCTCCCCCGGGGGCTGCGCCTGGCCCGACCTCCGCCGCTGATCGCCGTGCGCTCATTTTTGCGGATCATCGCCGACCAGAAGCCGGTGAAAGCCGGCGATCACGGCGGGTTCCGGCCGGCGGATGGCCGGCGTGTTCTGGTATTGCTCCCAGCCGCCACCGAGCGCCTTGTACAGATAGATGAATGCATCGGCAGCGCTTTGCTGGGAAGCCGTGTACTCATCTTCCAGATTGTATTGCTGGCGCTCGGCATCCACGACATTCAGAAAATCGGTCAAGCCGCGATCGTAGCGTTGCCGCGCGAGGTCGACTGCTCGCGCGCTCGCGTTCAATCCATCGGTAAGACTCTTAAGACGCTGTTCCTGCGCTTCATAACTCGCGATCGCCGTGTCAGCATCCCGCACAGCATCAACCACCGTTTTCCTGTAGGTGATCAATCGCTCGTGCGCCTGCAGATCGGCAATGCTGACCAGCGCGTCGAGCGCGCCAAAATCCAGCAATGGCCAATAGACCGAGGGGCCGAAGGCCCAGATATGACTGCCTAGCGCACCGATGCTCGCCGACTGCGTGCCTAAACCGGCGGTCAGCGCCAGATGCGGAAATAAATTGGCGGTCGCAACACCAATCCTTGCGGTAGCCGCGGCCAGTTGTCGCTCTGCCTCGCGGACGTCGGGTCGGCGCTGTAGCAGATCGAGCGGCAGACCGGGCTCGATTGTCTCGGGTAGATTCGGCAGGGTTCCGGGATGACTCAGTTCTTTGGCGAGATCCTCGGGATACTGACCGAGCAGCACCGCGATATCGTATTGGGCGGTTTGAATATCGCTTTGCAGGAGCGGAAGCACGGATTGCAGTGTCGCGAGCTCGCGATTGGCCAACTGAAGGTCCAATTCGTTGGTCAATCCCCGATCGAAACGGGCTTGTTCGAAATCACGGGATTGCTGCGCCGTCAAAATATTCTCACGGATGATCGCGAGCCGCATCTGCAAACCGCGCATATCGACGTAGTTGCGAGCCACATCAGCGATGACGCTGATGAGCACTGCATTTCGGGTCGAAGCGGCCGCTTCGATCTCATACTTGCCCGCCTCGATCGCACGGCGGTAGCCGCCAAATAGGTCAATCTCCCAGCTGGCGGCGAATCCTGCCACCTGTTCGATCTGGTTGAGTGACCCCTTGTTGTCCCCTGCCCGCAGGGCCGGAGCGGCCCCCGCCCGCGTCATATCACTGCCGGTCCCGCGTCCCGCCGCGCCGCTGGCGGCCACTACCGGGAGCACTTCGCCTACCAGTACCGCCTGCCCGGTGCGAAGCTCCTGCAGGCGCGTCAGCGCGACTTCGACATCGGGGTTGGCTCGGATGACCCGATCGATGAGCGAATCCAGCTCCGGATCGTTGAGCGAGTGCCACCATTGGGTCAAGTCGACGGCGGCCGGTGCGCCGGGTGGCGCGGACTCCGCCGTGGTCGGGGCGGCTGCAAATTCGGCTGGCGCCACTGTTTTAGGCGCGTGAAATTCGGGACCGACTGCACATCCCGCCAACCAGGCGCCCAACACTCCAAGGCTCAGTGACCTCGCTGTCTGCATCTCAGCGCTCTCGCGTCGCCACGCTCGAGCCGAACGGTTCGTCGTCGCTAACCCGCACTTTTTCTCCCTCGGTAATCTGGTTGCTGATGTTGAGCACCAGTCGGTCGCCGGCGGCTACGCCCGAGCTCAGCTCGACCTTATCGCCATCATCACGGCCAATCGTCACGGGTTTAAACCGCACCGTACCGTCACTGGCAACCACGGCGACTTTCGGTCCTGCGGCGCCAAACACCAGCGTCGCGGCAGGCACCTGGCTCATGCCGCTGGCCTGCAGTTGGAAACCGACCTGAACGTACAGCCCGGGTACCAAGCGCCGATCGGGATTGGGAACGTCCAATTCCACGCGAAACGTGCGCGCCTGCGGATCGATCGCATCGGAGGTTCTGGCGATCGTTGCGGCAATGGTGCGGCCGGCGGAGTCATGGGTCGAGATCTGCGCGGGCACACCGGCCTTCATCAGGTCAGAGGCGGCACTTTGCGGCACGTCAACAAACACCCGAATCGGATCATCCTGAACCATACGGTATAGCGACGTGGTATTGGCCGCACCACCCGCGGTGACGAGATTACCGATGTCAACGCGTCGCTCGACGACGATGCCCGCATAAGGCGCCGCCACGCGCTTGAACTGTTCGAAGGCGGAGAGGCGGTCAACCTCCGCTCGATCGAGATTGACCTGGGCACGCGCCGCCTCGAGCTGCGCCGCGGCCATCGCATCGCCAGCCTTCTTGTCTTCGCGCTCCTGGTCGGATACGACGCCTTTGGGTGAATCGCGCCAACGAGCGTAGGTACTGGTCGCGAACGCCGCATCGGCCTGCTTAACCTTGACCTGCGCTTGCGAGACCTGCAGTTTGGCCTTGGCGGCGAGCAGCTCCGCGTCCAGCTCGGGCGTGTCGATCAAGGCCAGAAGCTGCCCGGCCTTGACGTGATCGCCGATATCGACGTACCAGTTGGCGACATAGCCGCTGACCCGTGCATAAATCGTGCTCTCGTACCAAGCTGCAGTCTCGCCGGGCAGTGTTAGAGTCCCGGTCGCCGGGGCGCTGCGTACGACCACGACATCGACCGCGGGCGGCAACGCTGCCGCCGCCCGGCTCTCATGCGCCAGGCTGTGCTCGGCATGTGACTTCCAGAAATGCACGATCAGGAAGGCGAACAGAAGAGCGATTGCGACCACACCCGCGGCGCGTTGCAGCGCGCGTCCAGTTTCAGGAGATGGCAAGTGAATCTCCTGCCTGTGCTTCCGGGTGCGACACCGGACGCTGACGACGCAGCAGTTTGTAAACCGTCGGGACAAACACCAGCGTGGCAAAGGTGGCGAACAGCAGTCCGCCGATGACCGCGCGCGCCAGCGGCGCGTTCTGCTCACCGCCTTCGCCTAGCCCTAAGGCCATGGGGATCATGCCGAGGATCATGGCGCCCGCGGTCATTAATACGGGTCGCAGACGGGTATAGCCCGCGGTGGCAGCCGCCGTGCTCGCATCGTCTCCCGCCGTCATTCGCTGATTGGCGAAGGTCACCACGAGAATACTGTTGGCGGTCGTGAGTCCGATGCACATCAGAGTGCCCATCAGGGCGGGCACGCTCAAGTGGGTGGCCGTCAGATACAGCATCCACATGACACCGCCCAATGCAAACGGCACGGCCATCAGCACGATAACGGGATCGAGCCAGCTCTGGAAGTTGATTACCAGGAACAGATAGACCAGCACCACCGCCAACGCCATTCCGGAAAACAGACCGGCGTAGCTGTCACGCATGGTTTCGACCTGTCCGCTCAACACCACGGAGATCGCTGCCGACGCGGCCGGTCGATCGGCGGCGATCACCTTGTCGATCTCCGACGCGGCGGAATACAAGTCGCGACCCTGAATGTCGGCATCGACGTCAAAGACCGGGCGGATGTTGAGCTGCGAGAGCACCAGCGGCGCGGTCCCTCGCCGGAAACTGGCGACATTCATCAGCATCTGCCCTGTCCCGCCGTTGATGCCCGCCGTCAACGGCATCGTCCACAAGTCATGCGTGGAGTCGATGTGGTAGGTGGGCAGCTGCACGACGAGGGGATAACTGACCTGATTGCGGGGATCGATCCAGAAATTTGGCGCGCTCTGAGCGCTGCTGTTGGTCGCAATAAGCACATCATTGGCGGTGGAGCGCTGCTGCAGGCCCAACTGTGTCGCCAAAGACCGGTCGACGTCCACGTTGAGCGTCGGCGCGTTGGGAACCTGGAAGACATGTGAGTCGACAACGCCAGGCACACGTTGCAGATCGTGCGCCAGCTTGCCGGCTAGCGCATAGGCGGCGGTACTGTCCGGACCGGATATCTGGATGTCGACCGGCGCCGGCTGACCGAAATCCAGGACCTGATCGACGATGTCGGCAGGCTGGAAAAAGAACTGCAGCTCAGGAAAACGCTGTGGCAGCTCGCGCCGCAGCTGCGCAACCAGAGCTGCGGTCGGCGAGTGCTTTGGCTTGAGTGAGACCAGGATCTCACCATCCATGGGCCCGACCGTTGCCGAGTCGCTCAACGCGATATTCATGCCGCTATACGGCAGGCCAATGTTATCCAGAATGGTATCGATCTGGCTGTCTCCGGCAATCTTGCGGATCGTGGCTTCAACCCGCGCGAAATCGGCCTGTGTTTCCTCAAGCCTCGTGCCGGGCGGTGCGCGCACGTGCAGCCGCATCTGACCGGCATCCACCCGGGGGAAGAAATCCCGACCGAGGGCCGGAAAGAGCAGCAGCGAACAGACGATCAGCACCATAAAGAACAGCACCGTGCGCAGCGGCTCGGATAACGTCCAGGTGAGGGTGTCACGGTAGGTGTCGCGGAAGCGCTCAAAGCCCCGGTTGAAGCGCAGATGGACCGCCATAAACGGATTGGCACGCCTTGGCTCCAAATGAGAGCCGGCAGCGGAGCCTGGATGCCCGGCCGAGACATGGGAGCGCATGAGGTGCATGAACAGCACGGGCACCATCGTGAAAGACAGCGCGAGGCTCGCGAGCAGCGACAGGCACACCGACAGCGATAAGGGCGAAAAGAGATATTTGGCGGTGCCCTGGAGCAGAAATACGGGCACAAAAACCATACAAATGCACAATGTGGCCAGAACGGTCGGCACCGCGACCTCGCTCGCGCCGCTGACGATCGCCTCCGCCAGGGGTTCCCCGAGACCCACGTGCCGCTCGATGTTTTCGATGACGACTGTTCCGTTGTCGACCAATATGCCTACGGCCAGAGCAAAGCCGCCGAGCGTCATGGTGTTGAGAGTCTGTCCGCCGACATACATCGCCAGTACGGCGGTGATGATCGAGAGCGGAATAGCCGCGAGGATGATCAAAGTCAGCCGCCAGTTACCGAGAAACAGCAGGATCATCAACGCAGTGAGGGCCGCCGCCATCATGCCGCCCATCTTCACGCTTGAGAGTGCGGCGTTGACGAAGATAGATTGATCGAAGATCGGCTTAATGGTCACGCCGCTGGGCATGACTCTACGGATGTCGCTCAGCGCGGCGCGGACACCGTTGATCACCGCCAGCGTCGAGACGCCGCCCGTCTTGCGAATGGTAATAAGCGCGCCAGGGGTGCCGTCCACGGCGACGGAGTTGGTCTGCACCTGGAAGCCGTCGTGCACGTGCGCGATGTCGCGCATGAAGACGGTCTTTCCGGCGACCTGCGCGACGGGAAAGGCATTGATGGCATCCATGACGTCGGGGCTGTTGTTCATGGACACTTCGTAGTCCTTGCTGCCGATCTTCACGTCTCCTGCCGGCAGGATGACGTTCTGACGCTGTAGGGCCTCGCTGACATCGGAGGGCGACAGGCCCCGGGCCGTGAGAGCCTGGGGATCGAGATCCGCCATGATGACGCGCGGCTTACCGCCGTAGGGCTGCGGCACTTCAGCGCCATGCACAATCGCCAGATCCGGTCGAATGATGTTCTGACCCAGATCATTGAGTTTCGTATCGGACAGTGTTTTGCTCGAGAGACTGAGCTGGATGATCGGTACATCGGTCGCCCCATACCGCAGCACGAGCGGTGGGGTGATATTCGGCGGCATGTACTTGAGCACCACGAGCGCGCTGCTGGCCAACTGCGAGACCGCGCGGCTGACGTCGGCGCCCTCATGCAAGTAGACTTTCTCGACCCCTACGCCCTCATAGCTGGTGGCTTCGATCCGCGAGATGTCGTCGACCAGGGAGGCCATCTGACGCTCATGCAACGACAGAATACGATTCTGGATGTCCGTGGCACTCATGCCGTTGTAGGTCCAGACCACGCTGACGACCGGGATGTTGATTTCCGGGAAGATATCGATCGGCATGCGTAGCGCGGCACCGATCCCGAGCAGGCAGACGAGGAGCAGCATGGCCGCTACGGTATAGGGATGCTTGAGCACGAAACGAACGAGTGACATGCAGTCAGATCCTCAGGGCACAGCGCGGTGATTCATGCCTGTTCAGAGCCCGCCAGCGGTTGGCTCTCGCGCACGCAATAACCCACTCCACGCACGGTATGGATCAGTTTGACCGGAAAGGGATCGTCCACTTTACGTCTCAAGTGGCGTACGTATACATCGACGATGTTGGCGACGCCCTCGAAGCTCTGGTCCCAGACGTGCTCGAGGATCATGGCGCGCGAGCACACGCGGCTCGGCGAGGAGAGCAGATATACGAGCAGCGCGTACTCCTTGCTGGTCAGTTCGATGCTATGGCCACCACGGCGGACCTGGCGAGTCAGCCGATTCACTTCGAGGTTTGAAATGAGGATTACATCGGTTTGTTCGACGGGAGTAGGACGCAGCAGCGCATTGACGCGCACGACTAATTCCGCGAAGTCGAAGGGCTTGGTCAGGTAATCGTCGGCGCCGGCCTCAAAGTGCCTCACCTTGTCCTCAGTTGCATCGCGGGCCGTGAGCACGAGAACTGGAAGCGACGGTTGCGACCGGCGGACGACCCGCAGCACCTCGGTGCCGCTGATTTGCGGCAGCATCAGGTCGAGAATCAGCAGATCATATTGATGGGACTCGAAATAATTGAGGCCCTTGGGGCCGTCTGCGGCAACGTCGACAGCGAAGTGCTCGGCCCGCAGGCCGCGCGCCACGAATTCGGCCAGCTTTTGGTCATCCTCCACGATGAGTAGTCGCATTGGTTCATTTAATGCGACAAAGATTAGATCCGCCCTAAGCCAACATTAAAAACCTCTCATAATGGCGGCTTGCACTCGGGCAGGTCACTTGCCCGATTATTAAAATCCGGCCATTCGATCACCCTTTGGCGCATCCTTGCACCCGAACGGAACTCGCATCAGGGCCGACGGTCGGTACGGAGTGTTAGGCGCACGGGGGTTTCCGGCTAATAGCCATCGGAGGTTATGCTTGCTGCTGCGATGTCCGAGCGGTGTGTTGGCGGCAGTGATGGTCCTACTGGCCGCGTACGGGGTCGTTGCGTGTTCGACCACGCCACACAGGACTGCGGCGGAACGGATGGCAGATGCCGACATTGCCGACCGGGTGCAGGCCGCGCTGCTCGCGGACCCGAATATCTATGCGCGGCACATCGACGTCGAGGTCGATCGCGGCGTGGTCCACCTCGGGGGATATGTTTGGGAGGACGAGGACTTTAGAACGGCTCGGCGCGACGCGGCTTCGGTCCCAGGCGCGAAGACGGTCGTCACCGAGATGGAACTCGTGCGCGGTGGTCTTGCCGGTACCAGCAGGTAGGCGGGGTTCGTCCCTGGGCAGTGCGCGTCCAGCGCCGTGAGCCCGCCGACAGCCGAGTCGAACGCGCCCATCGTCCGGGAAGGATCGACGCAATTGCCACGGCGCAACCAATCCAAGGTTATGGAACGTATTGAGAATTTTTCGTGATGAAAAATTCTCAATACGTTCCATAACCTTTGAATGATGGCGATCATGGCCAAGGGCGATACTTCCCGGGCGATAGGCGCGTGTCGGCGGGCTAGGACTCGGGCCGCATCTGCGGGAACAGCAGCACGTCGCGGATCGAAGCCGAGTCGGTGAAGAACATCACCAGACGATCCACTCCGAGACCTAAGCCCGCGGTAGGCGGCATGCCATATTCGAGCGCGCGGATATAGTCCGCGTCATAGTGCATCGCCTCGTCGTCGCCCGAATCCTTGCGCGCGGCCTGGGCGCGAAAGCGATCCGCCTGGTCCTCCGGATCGTTGAGCTCGGAGAAGCCGTTCGCGAGCTCGCGACCGGCGACGAAGAACTCGAAACGATCGGTCAGAAATGGATCGGCATCGTTGGCGCGCGACAGCGGTGACACCTCGGTCGGATACGCATGGACGAAGGTCGGATCGACCAGCGTGTGCTCGGCGGTCTTCTCGAAGATCTCGATCTGCAGCTTGCCGGCGCCGTCATGCTCCCTGTACGCAATTCCGAGGCGCTCACAGGCGGCACGCAGGTACGGTACATCGCGCAGATGGGCGCGCTCGAGCACCGAGTTGTGTTCCAGGATCGCCTCCTCCACCGTGACGCGCCTGAACGGCTTGGCCAGATCGTATTCGCGGCCCTGGTAGCTCACGCGTCGCGCCCCCAACAGTGAATCGGCCAGACCATGCAGCAGCCGCTCGATCAGTTCCATCAGCTCGTGGTAATCGGTGTAGGCCCAATACAGCTCGAGCATCGTGAATTCGGGATTATGCTGCGTCGATAGGCCTTCGTTACGAAAGTTGCGGTTGATTTCATAGACCCGCTCGAAGCCACCGACGATCAGACGCTTCAGGTACAGCTCCGGGGCGATACGCAGATACATATCCAGGTCGAGCGCATTGTGATGCGTCTTGAACGGCCGCGCGACGGCACCGCCCGGAATCGGCTGCATCATGGGCGTCTCGACCTCCATGAAATCGAGCGCATCGAGATAGTCGCGCAGATAGCGCAGCAGGCGCGTGCGCGTGCGAAACACCTCGCGGCTGGCCTGATTCATCACCAGGTCGAGGTAGCGCTGACGATAGCGCAACTCGGTATCGGCGAGCCCGTGCCACTTATCCGACAGCGGCCGCAGCGACTTGGTCAGCAGCACCAGGCGCTCGACCCGCACCGATAATTCACCGGTCCTGGTGCGGAATAACGCACCCTCGGCACCAAGAAAATCGCCGACGTCGAATCCCTTGAACTCATCATACGAGGCGCCGAGCGTGCCTTCCTGCAGGAACAACTGGATCTGGCCGCTGCGGTCGGCGATCTTGGCGAAACTCGCCTTGCCCATGACACGCTTGAACATCATGCGCCCGCCCACGCGCACATGCACCGGGTGGGCCGCGAACCAGGCGGCATCGCGATCCGTGTAGGTCGTGTGCAACTGGGCGGCCAGGGCATCGCGTCGGAAATCGTTCGGAAATGCGACCGCGCGCTTGCGCCACGCAGTGAGCTTGGCGCGCCGCTCGCCGATAAGGCGATTTTCGTCGGCGGCCGGGGCGGCGTCCGGCGCAGCCTCGTTGGGCGCCGCCGCCGGCGGTACCCCATCGCCGGCAGTCTTGTCGTTCGTCATAGTCCCGCCTTCAGGCTCGCTTCCAGGAATTGGTCGAGATCACCGTCCAGGACGGCCGTGGTGTTGCCGACCTCGACCCCGGTCCGCAGGTCTTTGATGCGCGATTGATCAAGCACGTAAGAGCGGATCTGATTGCCCCAGCTGACATCGGATTTGGAGTCTTCGAGCACCTTTGCGGCCGCGTTGCGCTTGTTCACCTCGAGTTCGTACAGCTTGGCCTTCAGCATCTTCATGGCGGTTGCGCGGTTCTTGTGCTGGCTGCGCTCGTTCTGGCAAGCCACCACGATGCCCGTCGGTAGATGCGTGATGCGCACGGCCGACTCGGTCTTGTTGACATGCTGGCCGCCGGCGCCGCTGGAGCGATATACGTCCATCCTTAAATCCGCTGGATTGATCTCGATATCGATGCTTTCGTCGACTTCCGGTGACACGAACACCGACGCGAACGAGGTATGGCGCCGATTGCCGGAATCAAACGGCGATTTGCGCACCAGGCGATGCACACCGGTCTCGGTACGCAACCAGCCGTAAGCGTATTCACCCTGCATCGAGACCGTGGCGCTCTTCATGCCCGCGACTTCACCCGGACTGGAGTCGATGATCTCGCAGACGAAGCCGTGAGCGGCACCCCAACGCAAGTACATCCGTAACAGCATCTGTGCCCAATCCTGCGCCTCGGTACCGCCGGCCCCGGCCTGGATATCCAGATAAGCGCCATGCGCGTCCATTTCGCCGCGGAACATGCGCTTGAACTCGAGCTTGCGCACGCCAGCTTCGAGCTGGCCGGCGTCGCGTTCGATGTCGCGCGCCGCAGACTCGTCGTTCTCGATCTCGGCCAGCTCGAGCAACTGCGCCGCATCGCTGACAGCATTGCTGGTGCGATCGAGTTCGCCGAGCTCGGTGACCAGCCGCGCGCGCTCGCGCCCGAGTTCCTGGGCGCGCTCGGGCGCGCTCCAGATGGCGGGGTCCTCCAGCTCGCGGCTGACCTCTTCTAAGCGCTCTTTCTTGCGGTCGTACTCAAAGATACCCCCTCAAGGAGACGGCACGTTCCTCGAGATCTTTGAGCGTACGTTTGAGCTGGCTGACTTCCATCGAACGATTCTAGCAGGCTCGCGCGGTGATTATGCGGGCAGCACGTGCTCGATCACGAACTGCAGCCGAGGCTCGCCCATGTAGTCGTTGCTGTCCAGGCGGTAGACCAGCCGCGTCGCGCCACTGGGCAGGGGCACCGTCTGGCGATCGCCGTCGGTGAAATTAAACGCGATCGCATCGAACTGTCCGCGTCCTTCCGGCGCGCTCAACCCCAGCTTGAGGTGGCGTTCGCCGACCAGGCGTGCGGATTGGATGCGAAACACGCCGTCGAACAGTGGCTCCGGAAACCCCGGCCCCCAGGGTCCGCCGGCGCGCAACGCCGCCGCCAGTGGCAACGCCAGTTCATCCAGCCGGAGCTCGCCATCGGTCTCGATGACGTCCGGCGAGCCCAATCGAGCCAGCGCGCGGCTGCATTCGGCATCGAAGGCACAGGCGAACTGATCGAGCCGCGCCGCCTCCAGTGTCACGCCGGCGGCCATCGCATGGCCACCGAATTTCTCGATCAACAGCGGATTGCCCGTGGCAATCGCATCGAGCAGGTCGCGCACATGGATGCCGGGAATCGAACGTGCCGAGCCTCGCAGCGTCGTGGCATCTATTCTCGCAAACGCGATCACCGGCCGGCGCAAGCGCTCCTTGACTCGACTGGCGACCAACCCCACCACGCCCTGGTGCCAGGCGGCATCGAACAGACACACCCCTGCGCGCGTGATGCCACTGCCCGGATCGCCCAGTACCCGGATCGCAGACAGCGCTTCGGCCTGCATCTTGGCCTCGATCTGCCGGCGCTGGGTGTTGAGCGCATCGAGTTCCTGCGCGGCGGCGCGCGCCTCCTCGAGCTGGTCGCTCAGCAGGCAACGGATTCCGATCGACATATCGGTAAGTCGGCCGGCGGCGTTGAGCCGTGGCGCCACCGCGAAACCCAGATCCGACGCGACCAGAGCAGCGTGGCTGCGCCGCGCCAGCTCCAGCAGCGCCGTGATCCCGGGCACACAGCGCCCGGCCCGAATGCGCGCCAGTCCCTGCGCCACCAGAATGCGGTTGTTGGGGTCGAACGGCACCACATCGGCCACGGTTCCCAGGGCCACCAGATCCAGCAGCTCGGCCGCCATGAGCGCACCCGGCGGCAGCAGGCAACGCGCTTCCAGCAGTCGCCGCAGCGCCGCGATCACATAGAACGCAACGCCGACGCCGGCCAGCGCACGGCTACCGAATGTGCTGCCCGGCACGTTCGGATTGACGATGACGTTGGCATGCGGCAGCGCATGGCCCGGCAGATGATGATCGGTGATCAGTACCTCGATGCCGGCGGCGCGTGCCGCCGCCACGCCGGCGTTGCTGGAGATACCGTTGTCCACCGTCACGATCAAGGCCGGACGCTGCGTGGCCGCCAGCGCGACGATCTCCGGGGTCAGCCCATAGCCGAACTCGAAACGATTGGGCACCAGAAAGTCCACCGCCGCAAAACCCCAGCTGCGCAGCGCGCGCACGAATACAGCCGTACTGGTGGCGCCATCGGCATCGAAGTCGCCGATGATCAGCACCAGATCGCCGCGTTCGCGGTGCTGACACAGCAGCTCCGCGGCCGCCTCCACCCCGCCGAGGGTCCCGATCGGAAGCAGCTGGTGCATCGACAGGTCGAGATCCTGCGCGCTGCGCACACCGCGCGCCGAATACACCCGTTGCAGCACTGGATGCATCTGCGGATCGAGCACCGGCCAGGGCAGCGGCGATGAGCGACGTACGATCGTGAGACTCAAGCCAGCCTCTCCCACCACGGGGTGCGTGCGCGCCAGAATCGGGCCCGGTCCAGCCGGCGCAAACTGTAAGCGCGCGCGCCGATCGCCAACCGCAGCACCGACACGCGCCCTTCGCCCACGGCGCGCAACGCCCCGGGCAACCAGCGCTGCTCGAGCTGCACGAAGGCCGCCGTCAATCCGTCCGGCTGCAACAGCGGATAGAGGAATACGCTATCGGCGTGTGGACTGATTAAAGCGGCATCGAAAGCCGCCGGCAGCGCTTCCGCCGCGCCGCCTTGCAGCCGCCACAGAGCCTCGGCGTAGGTATCGCGCCCGTACAGGCGCGCCGGTGCCTCTGGCGCGCCGGGCGCAGCCGGCGCCGCCGATGCGCTGAATGGCGGCGCCGTGGCCGAGGTCGCCTCGGCGCCCCAAAGCCAGAGCGTAGTCACCGGCAGTTCACCGCGGCTGCGGCGCTCGAGATTGAGCGGATGCTCATACAACCACATCTCCATCTCTGCTCCCAGACGCCGCAGTGTCGCTGCGCCCTCGCCGCGTGGCAAACCGGGGGAGGGATCGCTGCCGGCAAAATACGCCGGATCGGCGCCGCTCGCCTTGATTGCCGGGCCCGACAGCAACAGTTCGCGCTGACCGAGCGTGCGCAGCTCCCACGGCGAATCGGCGAACACTCGAGCGAAATCCGCGACCAGCTGCTGCTGTTCCTCGCTTCCGAGCCGTAGCACGCCCGCAGGATGAAGATGGACACTATCGAGTCCGGCAAAATAATGAACCGGGGTCGCGAGCCAGACCTGGCCAGGCGTCTGCGTCGGCAGCGGCCAGGCGTTCCAGGCGGCGGCCACGGTTGCGGCCGGCGTCAATACCTGCCCCGACACGCTCCGGCCGCGTGCCGCCAGCCAGCCGCGCCAGTCCGGCGCCAATGCCGTCACGCGGGAGCGCGCGAGCATGGTCTCGAGCAATGGCAGGCGCGGCAAACCGGCACCGGCGTCGTCCGGCGCGGCCGAAAAAAAATCCGTGAGGACAAAGACTACTTCGGCCACGATATCGTATCGTAGCGCTCATGCGGCTCTTACTCGACTCCGATCCGCGCATCAACCTCGTGCGCCGTTACGACGCCGGCGTGATTGTCATCGGCGAACAGCGGATCACTCGCCCCTGCATCGTGACGCCCGAGCAGCTGCTGCTCGATTGGAGCGCGAGTTCAATCGCCGAATTATCCGAATCGCAGCTCGAACCGCTGCTCGCGCTGCGCGCCGACATCGTGCTGTTGGGCGCGGGGGAGACCCAGCAGCTGCCTGGCACCACTATCCGCGTGGCTTTTCGGGCTCGCGGCATTGCCCTTGAATGCATGAGTCTCGGCGCGGCGTGTCGGACTTACAACATCCTGGCGAATGAAGCGCGCAGCGTGATTGCGGGATTGTTTCCGTAACAGATTAAGAAGGCTGCTGCGGCCGGAAGCGCACCCGAAGAAGACACAGGGAGAGAAAGATCGACCAACTGCCCCCAACTACTCGAAGCTGACACAATCGAGTAATTGTTCCCGCTTCACACTTTTTTGTTCTCGTTGTCGAAACTAATTTTTTTTGTTGCTCTTACCATGCGGTCTTCCCCTGTTCGCCCCTGTGTCTTCTTCGCCTGCGCCTCCCCGATCAGATCGGCTGTCGCGAAAGACAGACAGCGGAAGAATACTAAGCTGGTCGCTAATGATTTTACAAGCATCTGAAATATAGGCTTTAATAATCTGCCAGTTACATATGTTTTCTAACGTCAATAATGTCGTGTAAATACTAGGAAGTCTTCGGGCCCGAATGCAGCCTAACTGGTGCCGCCCAGCAGCGGCACGAACGCTACGGCACCGAGCACGCGCCGCTCGATACCCTGCTCGCGTCGTGTCAACCGCAGCAGCTGCTGCTCGCCCTCGGGTCCAACCGGCACGATAAGCCGGCCGCCGATCGCAAGTTGTCCGACCAGCGTTTCGGGAATGGACAACGGCGCCGCCGCAATCAGCATGCCGTCGAACGGCGCCTGGCTCTTCCAACCTTGCGTGCCATCGCCGTGCCTGAAGCGCGTATTGCGAATCTGTAGTTCCTTGAGCCGTTCGCGCGCGCGCTTGAGCAACGCTTCGATGCGCTCGATCGAATACACGCGTCCCACCAGCGGCGCCAGCACGGCGGTCTGGTAGCCGCAGCCGGTGCCGACCTCGAGCACCGTCGCCAGTGGGCCGCCCTCGAGCAAGGCTTCGGTCATACGGGCGACGATATAAGGCTGCGAGATGGTCTGGCCGAAGCCGATCGGCAGCGCCGTGTCCTCATAGGCCCGGCTCGCCAGCGCCTCGTCCACGAAAATGTGCCGCGGCACATTACGGATACGATCCAGCACCGCGGGGTTGGCGATGCCCTGATCGCGCAGGCGTTGCACCAGGCGGTCGCGGGTGCGCGCCGAAGTCATGCCGATGCCGGCAAAGCGCGGATCGTTCATTGCCTCCGGCTCATAAGCTCTCCAGCCAGCGCCCGATGGTCGGCATGGCCGCGTGCCGTGTCAGATCGATCTGCAGCGGCGTCACCGACACCAAGCCGTTTTCCACTGCAAGAAAATCGGTACCGGCACCGGCGTCCGCGCCGGCACCGGCCGGACCAATCCAATACACCGGATGGCCCTTGGGGTCGCGCGCCGGGATGACCGCGTCGGAGCGATGGCGGAATCCCAAGCGCGTGCTCGAATATCCAGCCAGCTCGGAATAAGGCCGGTCGGGCACGTTGACGTTGAGTATCAGCGCCGCGTCGAGCGGCCGCTGCAACAGGGCCGCGACCAGCCGGTGCGCCACGCGAGCGGCGGTATCGAAATGCCGGCCGCCGCCCGGGGAGGTGCACAGCGAGATCGCCACCGCCGGCAGACCCAGAAAGCGGCCCTCGATAGCGGCTGCCACGGTGCCGGAATACAGCACGTCGTCACCGAGATTGGCGCCGTCGTTGATACCCGAGGCCACCATGTCGAATTCGAAGTCGAACACACCGGAAATCGCCAGATGCACGCAGTCGGTCGGCGTCCCGGCCACGTAATGCACTCCAGGCTCGGCCTCGAACACACGCAGCGGCGCATCCAGGGTCAGGGAATTGCCGGCACCGCTGCGATTTCGGTCCGGGGCGACCACCGTGACCTCGCCCAGCGACGCCATGACAGCACGCAACTGGGTGATACCCTCGGCACGATAACCGTCGTCGTTACTGACGAGTATTTTCACGGAAAAATATTTTCAGGGACAACGGGCGGCCAAACCCTTAAGCGGCACAATGGGCACGGGGCGGGCCAATATACTTCAATGCCCTCGTCCGGAGGAGCAAGCTGCGATGGGCCAGGAGGACGACGAGCGCGAGGAGGACGAAGGCGAGCTGTTCCGGCGCGCGATGCGCGACGTGCAGCCGCTCAAGCACCCGCTGCGAGCGCCGCCGGCGCGGCGCAGTGCCAGACCACGGGCGAAATTTGCGCGTGCCGAGCGCGACGCGGTGCTGCGCGAGAGCCTCGGCAGCGGCGCCGATCTGTATGACGTGCAGCCCGGGGACGAGCTGTTGTTCCGCCGTGCCGGTGTTCCCGAGACCGTGCTGCGCCGGTTGCGCCGTGGTTCGTATCGCATCGAGTCCGAGATCGATCTGCACGGTCTGACCGTCAACCAGGCCGCGGTGCAGCTGAATGATTTTCTGCGAGCAGCGCGCGCACGCGAACTGCGATGCGTACGCGTGATTCACGGCAAGGGCCTGCGCTCGGGCACGCGCGGACCGGTGCTCAAGAATACCGTCAATGCGCTGCTGCGGCGGTCGGATTCTGTGCTGGCCTTTGCTTCGGCGCGGCCGGTCGCCGGAGGCACCGGCGCGACGCTGGTACTGCTCGCCCGTGCCTGACAGCGCGCGCTTGCCGGCGCGCGCGGCTTAGCGCTCATCGATCAGGACCGTCGCCATTGCCACCAGACCTTCATTGCGGCCGACGAAACCCAGGTGTTCCGTGGTCGTGGCTTTGACGTTCACGCACGATCGCGGCAGCGCCAGCATGCTCGCCACACTGCTTCGAATCGCCTCACGCCAGGGCCCGATCTTCGGCGCCTCGGCCAGCAGTGTCAGATCGGCGTTCACCACGTGCTGGCCCTGGCGCTCGAGCAGTTCCAGAGTGGCGGCCACGAAGCGCACGCTGTCGACCCCCTTCCAGCGCGGATCGCTATCGGGAAAATGCTGCCCGATGTCGCCCAGGCCCGCGGCGCCCAGCAGCGCATCGACCAGCGCATGCAGCAGCACATCGCCGTCCGAGTGCGCGACGATGCCGCGGCTGTGCGCAATGCGCACACCGCCCAGCACGATGGCATCGCCGGGACCGAAAGCGTGCACGTCGATACCCGAGCCCACCCTCACTGAGTGGCCCTCTGCCGCAGGATCGCCTGCGCAAGGCGTAGATCGATTGCGGTCGTGATCTTGATGTTGCTGTCCTGCGCCTGGACCAGCAGAGCCGCATGCCCCTGCCATTCCATCGCCTGTGCCTCGTCGGTGGGCGTTCGGCCATCGGCGACGGCGCGTTCGAGCGCGGCGCGCAGCGGTGCGTAACGGAACATCTGCGGCGTCTGTGCGAGCCATAGCGCCTCGCGCGGCAGTGTCGCGGCGCAACGGCGCACTCCGATCTCCCCGGTGCCGTCCTGCGCGCGCTTCACTGTGTCGGCGACCGGCGCCGCCAGCAACGCACCGACCGCATCGGCGGCCCCGTACTGCAGCACGCGCTGCAGATCGGCCGCGCTCAGGACCGGCCGCACCGCATCGTGCACCAGCACCCAGTCGTCGGCACCGGCGCGCGCTTCGAGCGCGCGCAGGCCATTGCACACCGAATGAGCGCGCTCGGGCCCGCCATCGGCCACGGCGACGCGCGACGGCAGGCCGGCCGCGAGCCGGCGGCGGTGCGGATCATCGGCCGCCAGCAGCAGGCTGCCACCGAGGCATTGCGGGTCCTCCAGGAACACCTGCAGGGCGGTCTCGAGCACCGTACGATCGCCCAGCAACGCGTATTGCTTCGTACTGCCAAAGCGGCGGCCGGCGCCCGCGGCCGGCATCACGATCCAATAGCGCATGGGCGGGAGGGAGCTGGCAGCCTATCCAAGCTATCCACGGGCCGAGCTACCCACGGGCTCCTAGCGGGCCGCAGCCGTTCGCTGCGGGTTCTGCGGCGCCGGCGGCATCGGCGCGGCTGCCGGGGCGAGCACCCTCGGCGGGACCACCTGGTAGAAGGATTCATTGCCCGCGATCATGCCCAGATCGCTGCGCGCGCGCTCCTCGAGCGCGGTATAGCCCTGCTTCAGATCACGAACTTCGGCGGCGAGCTGTTGATTGCGCTCGGACACACGCGCGTTGTCGGCTTGTCGCGTGGCCACCGCCGCCCGCAGGCGCAGCACTTCAGCGACGCCGTCGCTCGACAGCCATAGCCGATACTGCAATAGCAGTAGTGCGGCAAACAAAGCAACGGCGAGCCACTTCATGGCGATGCTAGGGTAACACTGTTCAAACCGGTTGCGCCGGGCTCATATCTTCAGCGGGAATGCGTCGCGGCCGGCATAGCGCGGCTTGCCGCCGAGCAGTTCCTCGATACGCAGCAGCTGGTTGTACTTGGCGACGCGATCGGAACGCGACATCGAGCCGGTCTTGATCTGCGTGGCCGCGGTCGCGACCGCAATGTCGGCGATGGTGCAGTCCTCGGTCTCGCCCGAGCGGTGCGAGATGATGGACGCGTAATGCGCCTGCTCGGCCATGTCGATGGCCGCGAGCGTTTCTGTCAGCGTACCGATCTGATTCGGCTTGATCAGGATTGCATTGGCCACGCCTCGGGAAATGCCCTCGGCCAGGATCCGGGTGTTGGTGACAAAGATGTCGTCCCCGATCAGCTGCACCTTGCGCCCGAGCGCCGAGGTCAACAAGGACCAGCCGGTCCAGTCAGCCTCGCTCATGCCGTCCTCGACCGAGATGATCGGGTACTTCGCGACCAGATCCGCCAGATATTGGGTGAATTCGGCCGGACTGAAGCTGCGATGCTCGGACTCGAGCTCGTACTTGCCGTGGCGGAAGAGCTCGGAGCTTGCCACATCCAGCCCCAGATACACGTCACGACCGGCCTTGTAGCCCGCGGTCTCGATCCCCTCGAGTATGGTGAGCAAGGCGGCTTCGTTCGAAGGCAGATCGGGTGCAAAACCGCCCTCGTCGCCCACCGAGGTGGCCAGGCCCTTGCCGCTGAGGATCTTCTTCAGCGTATGAAAGATCTCGGATCCGTAACGCACCGCCTCGCGCAGCGACGGCGCGCCGACCGGCACAATCAGGAATTCCTGGATGTCGAGTGTGTTATCGGCGTGCGCGCCGCCGTTGATGATGTTCATCATCGGCACCGGCATGACCGGCTCGCGGCCGCCGCCGAGATGCTTGAACAGCGGCTGCCCAGCCTCGTTCGCCGCGGCATGCGCGTTGGCCAGCGATACCGACAACAGCGCGTTGGCGCCCAACCGGGCCTTGGTGTCGGTACCGTCGAGTTCGATCATGCGCGCATCCAGGCCGGCCTGGTCGCCGCTCTCGCGGCCGATGAGCGCTTCGCGCAACAGCGTGTTGACGTTATCGACCGCCCTGGTGACGCCTTTGCCCTGATAGCGCTTGGGATCGCCGTCGCGCAGTTCCACCGCCTCGCGCGTGCCGGTCGACGCACCGGAAGGCACCGCGGCGCGTCCGAGCGCGCCCGACTGCAGCCTGACCTCGGCTTCGATCGTCGGATTGCCGCGTGAATCGATGATTTCACGCGCATGGATTCCAGCGATTCGGCTCATAGCGATAACTCCTCGAAAGGATGCGACTTGCTAATCGTGTCGAGCTGCTTCAACGTACTGAGGAGCGAGCCCATGCGCGCCAGCGGCCACGCATTCGGACCGTCCGACAGCGCCGTCTCCGGCCGCGGATGCGTCTCCATGAAGATTCCCGCGATCCCCGCGGCGACCGCCGCCCGCGCCAATACCGGCACAAACTCGCGTTGACCGCCCGAAGCGTTGCCCTGTGCTCCTGGCAGCTGCACCGAATGCGTCGCATCGAAGACGACCGGACAGCCGGTGGCACGCATAGCCGACAGCGAGCGCATATCGGCGACCAGGTTGTTGTAACCGAAGCAGAAGCCTCGCTCGCACACCATGATCCGCTGGTTGCCGGTCGAGCGCGCCTTGTCCACTACGTTCTGCATTTCCCAGGGCGAGAGGAACTGGCCTTTCTTGATGTTCACCGGCCGGCCGGCGGCGGCGACCTGCAGGATGAAATTGGTCTGCCGGCACAGAAACGCCGGCGTCTGCAGCACGTCGACCACCGCGGCAACGTCCGCGATCGGCGTGTCTTCGTGCACGTCGGTCAGCACCGGCAGCTTGAACAGCTGCTGCACCGACTGCAGAGCCTTCAGGCCCGACTCGAGTCCCGGTCCGCGAAAACTGCTGCCCGAGGAGCGATTAGCCTTGTCAAACGACGCCTTGAAGATCAGCGGTACGCCCAGCGCGTCGGTGACCTCCTTGAGCGTACCTGCGACCTCTTGCACCAGCGCCTGGGACTCGACCACGCAGGGACCGGCGATCAGAAACAGTGGCCGATCGATCCCAACCTCAAACCCGGCCAGTTTCATGCGCCGGCCGCGGCCGGTAGCTGCGAGCCGCGATAGGCGCGCGCCGCCCGCACGAAGCCAGTAAAAAGCGGATGGCCGTCGCGTGGCGTCGAGGTGAATTCCGGGTGGAACTGGGTCGCGATGAACCACGGATGCGCCGGCAGCTCGATAATTTCGACCAGGCCGTCGCGCGATAAGCCGGAGAATTTCATTCCTGCGCGTTGATAAGCCTCGAGATAGTTGTTGTTGAACTCGAAGCGGTGACGATGGCGCTCGGCGATCACTTCGCGGCCATAGAGTTCGCGCGCCTGGGTGCCGGAATGCAGCAGGATCTCCTGCGCTCCCAGACGCATCGTACCGCCGAGCTGCGAGCCCTCGTCGCGCTGCTGAATACCGAGGCTGCGGTCCTGCCATTCGGTGATCAGCGCGATGACCGGGTGCGTCGTGGCGCGATTGAATTCGGTGCTGTGCGCGTCGGCCAGCTTCAGCACGTGGCGGCCATATTCGACGATCGCGAGCTGCATTCCCAGGCAGATACCGAGGTACGGCACGCCGTGCTCGCGGGCGTAACGCACCGCCTGAATCTTGCCTTCGATACCGCGCTCGCCGAAGCCACCCGGGACCAGCACCGCGTCCATGCCGGACAGGCAGCCGACGCCCTCCTTCTCGATATCGGTGGATTCGATGTAGTGCACTTTGACGCGCGTGCGGGTCTTCAGTCCGCCGTGCATGAGCGCTTCATTCAGGGAAATGTATGAATCACGGATCTGCACGTACTTGCCGACCATCGCGATGTCGATCTGCCCGTCGGGATTTACCTTCGCGTTGACGACCTGGCGCCAGGCCGCAAGGTCCGCCGGTGGTACTTCGAAGCGCAGCTTGTCGACCACGATGTCATCGAGCGCCTGCTCATGCAGCAACAACGGAATCCTATAGATATCGTCGGCGTCAACCGCGGAGATCACCGCGCGCTCCTCCACGTTGGTGAACAGCGCGATCTTGCGCCGCTGCTCATCGGGCAGGGTTTCGCGGCAGCGACACAGCAGCACATCCGGCTGGATACCGATCGAGCGCAGCTCCTTGACCGAATGCTGCGTGGGCTTGGTCTTGATCTCGCCCGAGCCGCCGATCACCGGCACCAGCGTGAGGTGCATATACAGCGCCTGGTTTCGTCCCAGCTCCACCCCGAGCTGGCGGATCGCCTCGAGAAACGGCAACGACTCGATGTCGCCGACGGTACCGCCGATCTCGACCATGCAGACGTCGGCATCGCCGGCGCCGAGCATGATGCTGCGCTTGATCTCGTCGGTAATGTGCGGAATGACTTGCACGGTGGCGCCGAGATAATCGCCGCGGCGCTCTTTGGCGATGACGCGCTCATAGATCCGACCGGTGGTGAAATTGCTGTTTCGGCCGGTGGTGGTGCGGACGAATCGCTCGTAGTGACCGAGGTCCAGATCGGTCTCTGTGCCGTCGGCGGTGACGAACACCTCGCCGTGCTGGAATGGACTCATGGTCCCGGGATCGACGTTTATATACGGGTCGAGCTTGACCATCGCAATTTTCAGGCCGCGGGCCTCGAGAATTGCACCCAGGGAGGCGGCGGCTATGCCCTTCCCCAATGAGGAAACAACGCCGCCGGTGACGAAAATGAATCGGGTCATTGAGGAATCCGCCGCCTGAAGAAACAGCCTGTGACGACGGGCAGTCAGGTTAGCAAATCAGGCGCAGTGTCTCAATCGTAATCATCCTATTCCGCGTCGCCACGGCGCCAGCGGAATCGGCCCCGGTCGGCCGCGCGGGCGTCCCGGGAGCCATAGCTCCGGTCGAGCCACAGATCCGCGACCGCAATGATGCGCCCCGCGTGCATGATCAGCGGCACGGCGGCACGCTCCCAGGGCGCAAGACCTTGCGCTTGCAGCAGATCTTTGAGCGCCACGCGCCCCTGCGCGCCGTGCAGCCGTTCGCCGCCACGTCGGTGGCGGACGCTCAGCAGACGCGGCAGCGCAGGCAGCCGCACATCACCGTGGCGGTCGCGCACCAATCCGAGCGCGCCGCCAGCGGCCAGGGGCAGCCAGGGCTGCGCGCGCCAGTCCCATTGCTCGACCGCTGCGGGGCTGCGCGACGCGGTGGCGTCAAACGCGAACAGGCGATCCGCGTAGCGGCGCAACTGGCCGGCGCGCCAGCGGACCACGGGCAGCGCGTCGTCTCTGGCCTCGAGCATCGGGCCACAGATCTCGCGCACCCGCCGATGATCCGGAAGCTGCAGGCCGCGCTCGGCAATCCACTGACGCAAGGCATTGCGCCGCTGCGGCAGCGGCAGGCGCCGCAGCACGCTCACGCGCAGCGACGCACCATCACGCGCATCCTGCAGTGAGGCATTGGCCATCTGCTCGAGCAATGAGCGCGCCTCGGCCAGGTGACGGGCGCTGCGGCTGACGGTCGCGGCCGCGGCCGGCCAGCGCTGCCGGATCAACGGCAACACCGCTCGACGCAGATAATTCCGATCGAAGCGTTCGTCGGCGTTGCTCGGATCCTCGCTCCAGGCGAGTGCGCGCTCACGCGCGTACTGTTCGAGTTGGGCACGAGTCACCGGCAGCAGCGGCCGCAGCAGCAAGCTGTGCGCCCACGGCGTCACCGCATTCATGGCGGCCAACCCGCGCACGCCGCTGCCGCGCAGCAGGGCCAACAGCACGGTTTCGAGCTGGTCCTCCTGGTGATGTGCCGTCAGCAGCAGCTCGTCGCGCGCGAGCTGGGCGGCTAGCGCGCGGTAGCGCGCCTCGCGGGCCGCGGCCTCCAACGACTCGCCGCGGCTGCGCTCGATCGTGAGCTCAATGATCCCGCACGGTACCCGCAATTTGCGCGCGCGCATGCGCGCTGCCTGAGCCCATCGTGCCGACAGTGGCTGAATCCGATGATTGACGTGCACGGCGCGCAGCAAAAAGCGCTCACGCGTTCGCAATGCCGCCAGCGCCGAGAGCAACGCGCCTGAGTCGAGGCCGCCCGAATAGGCGACGCACAGCCGCCGACCGCGCAGAGGCCCCACCATGGCCTGCAGCCGCGAGCCGAGCCAAGGGGCATCGAAGCGCGCCGGCGCCGCCGCCTCGCCGGCGACATCGGCCGCGACGGCCGCCGCCAGGCGACGAGGCCTCACGGCTGATTCTCGAGGTACACCCCGAATGACGCAATGCGCCTCGCGCGTCGCTCGACGAGCGCGTCGATGCTCAAGGTCTGCAGCTCGCCCAGATGGGCGAGGATGCCTTCGCGCAGCGCGTTGCTCATCACCAGCGCATCGCGATGCGCACCACCCAGGGGCTCAGGCAACACCTCATCGACGAGCCCCAGGTCGCGCAGACGCGCGGCGGTCAGGTTGAGGGCGTCCGCGGCGACTTCTTTTTTGTCGGCGCTCTTCCACAGGATCGACGCACAACCCTCCGGTGAGATCACCGAGTAGGTGCTGAATTGCAGCATCAGCAGGCGATCGCAGACACCGATCGCGAGCGCGCCACCCGAGCCGCCCTCGCCGATCACCACGGTGACGATTGGCACCCTGAGCATCGACATTTCGAACAGATTGCGCGCTATGGCCTCGCTCTGGCCGCGCTCTTCCGAGCCGACACCGGGGTAGGCCCCGGGCGTGTCGATCAGGGTGATCAACGGCAGCCCGAAGCGCTCCGCCATTTTCATCAGCCGCAACGCCTTGCGATACCCTTCCGGCTTCGGCATGCCGTAGTTGCGCCGCACGCGCTCCTTGGTGTCGCGGCCCTTCTGGTGACCGATGACCATGATCGTCGCGCCCTCGAGACGCGCGAGCCCGCCGACGATGGCCGTATCGTCGGCATACATGCGATCGCCGTGCAGTTCGTGGAAATCGCTGAAGATGGCGCCGACATAATCGAGCGTGTAGGGCCGCTGCGGGTGGCGCGCGAGCTGCGTGATCTGCCAGGGCGTCAGGTTCGAAAAGATCGATCGGGTGAGTGCGCGGCTCCTGGCGCGCAACTTCGAGATCTCCTCTTCGATGTTGACTTTGGCATCCGAGGTCACATGGCCAAGCTCTTCGATCTTGGCCTCAAGTTCGGCGATTGGCTGCTCAAAATCGAGGAAGCTGACGGCCATCTAGTGGGCAACTCATTTTCGTTCCAGCCGGGGGGCGAAGGGTACGGGGTCAGGGCCGGCCAGCGCAAGGAGAGCGGTCGGCAAGCCCTAATTCGCCAAAGCCGCGGAGCCTGACAGGGCCTCGAGGCTGTAGCTCAGGCGCGCCGACCCGGAGCCGAGCAGGTGCTCGAGCTGTTCGAGCAGCTCGCGCGACGGCCGCACTTTCCAATCCTCGCCGAAGCTCAAAGTCCCATTGGCTTCGCGGCAACGGTAGCGCAGCAGCACGGCGCATTGTCCATCGCGTGCCTCCCGCAGCAACGCCTCGAGCCGTGAGATCAGCTGCTGGGCATCGGCAACGTCCGGCCAGGTGATCAGCAGGTGGCGCGCGAGGCGCTCACGCACCGTCTCGAGCGACTGCAGCTGCCGGGCGGCCAGACGCCAGGCATCGCTGAACTCGTCGAAACGCAGAGCACCCTCGACCTGCACCAGCGCGTCTTTGACGATCAACTCGCGATGGCGCTGATAGACCTCCTCGAACATCGTGACTTCCATCCGGCCGCTGCGGTCATCGAGCATGAAACTCACTCGCGGTCCGCGCCGGCGGATCTCGACGATCAGCCCAGCGAGGGTGGCGTTACGCGCATCCCCATAGGCACGTGCCGCATCGATCGGCGCTGAAGGCCGGTCGCTGGCGAAATCGGCGATGCGGCCGGAGGCGAAATAGCGCAGGTCCTGCTCGTAGGGCGCGATCGGGTGCCCCGTCAGGTACAATCCCAGAGTCTCGCGCTCCCCCGCCAGGCGCTGGGAGGCGCTCCACTCGGCCACCGGCTTGACCGTCAGGGCCGCCGACGCGGCTGCGAGCGCGTTCAGACCGAAGATATCGACCTGCCCGGCCTCATGGCTGCGCGCACTCTGCTCGCTGGCATGCATCGCCTGATCGAGATTGGCCATCAGCGTGGCGCGATTCGGTCCGAGTCCATCGAGACTGCCCGAGCGGATCAATGCCTCGAACACGCGCCGGCTCAGCCGTGATAGATCGATGCGCCGGCACAAATCCACCAGGCTCTTGTAGGGGCCGTGCCGCTCACGCTCCTCGACAATCGCCTCGACCGCCGAACGCCCCACACCTTTGATGGCGCCGAGGCCGTAGCGGATGGTGCGCTCGTCGGCGACCGCGAACATGTAGCTGGAGCTGTTGATTTCCGGCGGCAGCACCGTCACGTCGATATGGGTGCACTCATCGATCAGCGTGACGATCTTGTCGGTGTGGTCCATATCGGCCGACAGCACGGCAGCCATGAATGCCGCTGGATAATGCGCCTTGAGATAGGCCGTCTGATAGGACAGCAGCGCGTACGCGGCCGAGTGCGATTTGTTGAAGCCGTAGCCGGCGAACTTTTCCATCAAGTCAAAGATGTGGGCCGCGAGCCGCGCGTCGACGCCGCGCGCGCGCGCGCCGTCCACAAACACCGAGCGCTGCTTGGCCATCTCCTCGGCCTTCTTCTTGCCCATCGCCCGACGCAACAGATCCGCGCCGCCGAGGGTATAGCCGGCCAGCACCTGCGCGATCTGCATGACCTGCTCCTGATAGAGGATCACGCCATAGGTCGCAGCAAGCACCGGCTTGAGCTCGGGATGCAGGTAGTCGATCGCCGCCCGGTTGCGACCATGCTTGCGGTTGATGAAATCCTCGACCATGCCCGACTGCAGCGGGCCGGGACGGAATAGCGCTACCAGCGCCACGATATCCTCGAAGCAATCGGGCTGCAGCCGGCGAATCAGGTCCTTCATGCCCCGCGATTCCAGCTGGAAGACCGCCGTCGTGCGGCAGGCTTTGAGCAGCGCGTAGGTCGGCGCATCGTCCATCGGCAGCGCACCGAGCTCGAGTGGCGCCGCATCGCAGCGTGCGCGTTCGGCGTTGACCGTAGCGACCGCCCAATCGAGCACCGTCAGGGTTCGCAAGCCCAGGAAGTCGAACTTCACCAGGCCCGCAGCCTCGACATCGTCCTTGTCGAACTGGGTGATCACGCTGGCGCGGCCGGGCTCGCAGTACAGCGGGGTAAAGTCGGTCAGCACCGATGGGGCGATCACGACGCCGCCGGCGTGCTTGCCGGCGTTGCGCGTCAGGCCCTCGAGCGAGCGAGCGAGGTCGAGTAGGTTGTGCACCTCCTCATCCTGCTGGTAGAGCCGTTTCAGCTCCGGCTCCTTCGCGATGGCATCAGCGAGCGTGATGCCCAGCTCGAATGGGATCAGCTTGGCGATGCGGTCAACGAAACCATACGGGTGACCGAGGACGCGACCGACATCGCGCACCACCGCCTTCGCGGCCAGGCTGCCGTAGGTGATGATCTGCGACACGCGGTCGTGGCCGTATTTGGCGGCCACGTAATCAATCACGCGATCGCGGCCTTCCATGCAGAAGTCCACGTCGATATCCGGCATCGATACGCGCTCGGGATTGAGGAAGCGCTCGAACAGCAGGTCGTAGCGCAACGGCTCGATGTCGGTGATGCGCAGCGCATAGGCTACCAGTGAGCCTGCGCCCGAACCGCGGCCGGGCCCCACCGGCACGCCATGCTCGCGCGCCCAGCGTATGAAATCGGCAACGATCAGAAAATAACCGGCGAAGCCCATCGGGCAGATGACTTCCAGCTCGGCGGCGAGCCGCGCGCGGTAGCGCGCAGCATGCTCGCCCGCGATAGCGAGCGCGGTGAGCCGTGTCTCGAGCCCGTTCGCGGCCTCGGAGCGCAGAAACTCGTTCGGTGTGCTGCCGGCGGGCACCGGGTAGTCCGGCAGTCGCGGCTGACCGAGCGTGAGTTGCAGGCTGCAACGCCGCGCGATCTGCACCGTGTTGGCCAGCGCCTCGGGGATGTCGGCGAACAACGCGCTCATCTCGGCGACGCTGCGCAGGTACTGCTGCGGTGTGTAACGCCGCGTGCGCGCCGGATCGGCCAACAGCGTGCCGTCGTGAATACATACGCGCGCTTCATGCGACTCGAAGTCGTCCGCCCGCAGAAAGCGCACGTCATTGGTGGCGACCACCGGCACGCCGCGACGCGCCGCCAGCTTCAGCGCCGCGGGCAGGTAGCTGCGCTCTTCGGTCCGGCCCAGGCGCTGCAGCTCGATATAGAAACGGTCATCAAACAGGGTCAGCCAGAAGTCCAGCGCCTGCTCGGCCTGCTGCTCGCGCTCACGCAGCAACGAGCGTCCGACGTCGCCGTCGGCGGCACCCGAGAGCGCAATCAGGCCAGCCGTGGTGCCGCCGTCCAGCCAGGCGCGATCGACCAGCGGCATAGCCGCGAGCGTCTGGCCTTCGAGGAAAGCCCGGCTGACCAGCCGGGCCAGATTCTGATAGCCGCCCAAATTCTGGCACAACAGCGTCAGCCGCGATGGTCCCTGCTTTTCGTCCGGTTCGCTCAGCAGCAGATCGACCCCGATGATCGGTTGTACCCCGCGCTCGAGCGCCGCACGATAGAACTTCACCATCGCAAACAGGTTGCACTGATCGGTCAGCGCCACCGCCGGCATGCCCTCGGCCCTGACTGCATCCATCAGATCCGCCACGCGTACGACGCTGTCGATCAGCGAATATTCGGTATGCAGCCGCAGGTGTACGCAGGTCGGGCTCATGGTCCACCCGCCGGCCAGCCCCATGGCGGCGCACCGGCCAGCCAGCTGCGCAGCGGATCGAAGCTGCGGCGATGGATCGGGCAGGGACCCAGGTGCGCGAGCGCCCACAGATGCTGCGGCGTGCCGTAGCCGAAGTGCTGCGCCAGCCCGTAGCCGGGGTAGCGCGCGCTCACGCCCACCATCAGCGCATCGCGATAAGTCTTGGCGATGATCGAAGCGGCGCTGATACTGGGCACGAGATCGTCCCCGGCGATCACCGTCTGAACCTCACAATTAGCAAAACAATCATGCAGCTGCGGCGCACAGTTGCCGTCGATCATGATCATCGTCGGTCGCCGCGGCAGGCCGAGCAGCGCGCGCCTCATGGCGAGCAAAGTGGCCTGCAGGATATTCAGCAGATCGATTTCGTCGTGGTCGGCCTCGGCCACCGCCCAGGCGATCGCGCGCTCGCGAATGCGCACGGAGAGCACTTCACGGCGCTCGGGGGCGAGTTGCTTCGAATCGCGCAAGCCGCGGATCGGGCGCATCGGATCAAGGATGACCGCCGCCGCCACGACCGGGCCCGCGAGTGGACCGCGCCCGGCCTCATCCACTCCGGCGATCAATTCGGTCAATGCCGCAAGCCCTCCCCGTCCGGCCCCTCGTCGCGCAGCAATTGAAGCACAGCTTCGGCAGCGCGCGCTGCCCCTCCCGCTCGCAATGACTCATGTACCTGGAGAAACTCTCGCTGTAAATACTCGCGACGGGCAACATCGTCCAGTGCACGCTCGACCGCGCCGCTGAGATTCTCGCTTGTCACCGCCTCCTGAAAGAATTCCGGCGCCAGAGACTCTCCAGCCAGCAGATTCGGCAGCGAAAAATACGGCAGTCGCACCAGCCGCAGAGTGCGCAGCAGCAGGGCCGTCACGGCGCCGACCCGGTAAGCTACCACCATCGGGCAGCGGCACAGCAGCGCTTCCAGGGTCGCGGTACCCGAGGCGACCAGTGCCGCGTCGGCGGCCGTCAGCGCGCTGCGCGCCTGACAGTCGAATAACCGCAGGTTCAGTCGCGGGGCCTGCGGCGCGGCCGCGAGCGCACGCTCGAACTCGGCGCGCACCGCTGCGTTGGCCATCGGCGCGAGCAGCTGCAGCCCCGGACGGCGTCGCGACAATTCGATCGCCGTGGCGATGAACGGTCCCGCCAGGCGCTGCACCTCGCCCACCCGGCTCCCCGGCAGCAGCGCGAGCGCGGGCAGGTGCGCGTCCACGCCGAGCGCCGCACGCGCTGCGGCGCGATCGGGCACCAGCGGTATCTGATCGGCCAAGGGGTGGCCCACGAACTCGGCTCGTACGGCGTGACTGCGATAGAACTCGGGCTCGAACGGCAGCAGGCACAGCACCAGATCGCAGCGGCGTGCAATCTTGCGCACTCGGCCCGGCCGCCAGGCCCAGACCTGCGGGCTGACGTACTGCACGGTGGCGATGCCGCCTGATTTGAAGCGTGCCGCCAGGCTGAGGTTGAAGGCCGGCGCGTCGATGCCAATGAATACATCCGGCTTCCAGGCGGTGATGCGATCGATCAGCATGGCCCGCAAGCGCAGCAGCCGCGGCAGATGTTTGAGCGGATCGATCAGTCCCATGACGGCGAGCTCGTCGGCGTCCGCCAGCGGCACGCAACCGGCCGCGCGCATCGCGGGTCCGGCCACACCGCGAAATTCGATTGGCCCCGAGCGCCCGCGCAGCGCCGCGATCAGGGCGGCGCCGAGCGCGTCGCCGGAGGCCTCCCCGGCAACGATCGCGACCCGCAGAATCGTCATCGGATCAGGCTGCGTTCCGAAGTGCCGATGAAATCCAGCAGTGGTCGCAGCTCAGGCTGGGTGGCGACCAGCGCGCCCAGCTGCTCGATTGCCGCTGCGAGCGGCAGTTCGCTGCGGTACAGAACCCGGTAGGCGTTGCGCAGATTGCGGATCTGATCGGCGGTGAAGCCACGGCGTTTGAGCCCTTCGCTGTTGATCGAATGCGGCACCGCTGGATTGCCCACGGCCATCACATAGGGCGGCACGTCGCGCGTCACGCCGGCGTTGTTGGCGATGAACGCATGAGCGCCGATCTTGCAGTGCTGGTGTACGGCGACGTATCCGCTCAGGATGGCCCAATCACCGATCTGCACGTGCCCGGCGATCATCGCAAGATTGACCATGATCACGTTATCGCCGATCACGCAGTCATGTGCCACATGCGTGTAGGCCATAAATAAATTATCGCTACCGATGCGGGTGATGCCCTGGTCGTGGGCAGTGCCGCGACTGATCGTGCAATACTCGCGGATTACGTTGCGGTCGCCGATCACCAGCCGGGTCGGTTCGCCGGCGTATTTCTTGTCCTGCGGCGCCTCGCCGATCGAGGCGAACTGAAAGATCTTGTTGTCCTCGCCGACGGTGGTATGTCCCACGATCAGCGCATGCGGGCCGATCCAGGTACGCGGCCCGATCACCACGTGGGCCCCGATGACGGCATAGGGACCGACCTCGGCATCGGCCGCCACCTGCGCGCCGGCCGTGATCACCGCGCGCGGGTCGATCATGGCAGGTCCGCGGCCGTTGGCGTGCCCGGCACGCTGCTCAGATCCGGGGCGATCATGATCTGGGCGTTGGCGACCTCCTCGCCGCCGACTTCTGCCCGGGTCGCGTAGCGGTAGATACCCTTGAAGGTGCGATCCAGGTTGACCGTCAGGATGAGCTGATCGCCGGGCTCGACCGGTTTGCGAAACCGCGCCTTGTCCATGCCGACGAAATAAAAGCGCGTGTTCTCATCCGGTATGACATCGGCCGTGAGAAATGCCAGCAGGCCGGCGGACTGAGCCAGCGCCTCCATGATGATGACGCCCGGCATCAGCGGACGGTGCGGGAAGTGGCCGGTGAAGTACGGCTCGTTGTAGGTAACGTTCTTGAGTGCGCGCAGGCTCTTGCCGGGCTCGAACTCGAGCACCCGATCCACCAGCAGGAACGGGTAGCGATGCGGCAGGTATTTCATCACGCCATTGATATCGAGTGCGATCGGCTCATTCATCGTTCTGTTCCTGTTGCATCTCTTCGGGAAGTGGCTTGCCCGCGCGGCCACGTCGCTCGCGCTCTGCGAGCACTTTCAGCGTGGTCAAAATACGCCACCAGCGACGGATCGGCTCGACCGGAATCACGCTGGAATAGACTCCGGACTTCGTGACCGAGTGCGGCACCATCGACATGCCGGTGAGCACGACATCATCGCCAATCTCGATATGGCCGGACAAGCCGCAGCCACCCGCGATCATGCAGCGCGCGCCGATGCGCACGCTGCCGGAGATGCCGGTGCAGGCCGCAATGGCCGTATGCGCGCCGATCTGCACGTTGTGGCCGACCTGGATCTGATTGTCGAGCTTGACGCCCTCGCCGATCACCGTGTCGTCCATCGCGCCGCGATCGATCGTGGTATTGGCGCCAACCTCGACGTCATCGCCGATGCGCACGCCGCCGATCTGCGGCACTTTGAGCCAGCGGCCGCCCTCGCGCGCCAAGCCAAATCCGTCGGCGCCGATCACTGCGCCCGCGTGAATCAACACCCGGGCGCCGATCAGCACGCCGCGCTCGAGTGTCACGCGACCCACCAGCCGGCAGTCGGCGCCGATGCGTACCCCTTCCGCGATCAGGCAGGCTGGGCCGATCAGGCAGCGCGGCCCGAGGACGGCGTCGGCCGCGATGACGGTATAGGGACCGATTTCGCAGCTGGCATCGAGGCGCGCGCGCGCATCGATGATCGCACTCGGATGGATGCCCGGCCGCAGCGGTGCCAGCGGATGGATCAGGCCGGCAATGCGTGCGAACAACGCGTGCGGATTGGACGTGATCAACGCCGCGACCGGACAGGCCGCGGCGCTGTGCGGCTCGAGTACCACCGCGGCGGCGCGGGTCGCGGCAAGCTGGGATGCCAGCCTCGGGTTGGCGAGAAAACTCAAGGCCCCGGGGCCCGCCGACAGCAGCGGTGCCACATGGTCGACGACCACATCCGGATCGCCGGACAGCTCGCAACCGAAGCGTACCGCCAGCTGGCCGAGTGCAATGCCCATGGTCGGCGCGGATCAGACGCTGCGCTCGGGTGCGCTATTTCGGCGTCGGCGTGCCCTTCGGTGTCGCCGCCGGGGCGCTAGCCTTCGGGGTTGCAGCCGGCGCGGCGCCACCGGTCGATGCCGGCGCGCGCACACCGCGAGCCTGCAATGCCGACAGCACCTGCGGCGTGATATCGAGCACCGGACTCGCAAAGATCACGCCATCGGCCAGCACCAGGTCGAATTTCTGCCCCTGCGCGAAGGTCTGCACTTCCTCGACCAGGGTTTTCTGCAGCTTCGAGAGCTCTTCATTCTGCCGGGCGTTGAAGTCATCCTGATATTGCTGGACCTTGAGCTGCAGGTCGCGATTGCCTTCGCGCAATTCCCGCTCGGCCGCGCTGCGCTGATCGGCGGACATGGTGGCCGAATCGCGCTGCAGCGAGTCTTCCTTGTTCTTGAGGGATTGCTGCTGGCTCTGCAAGTCCTTCTGCTTGCCGGCAAATTCGCCGCGCAGCGCGTCCTGCGCCGCCTTCGCCTGCGGCGATTCCTGCATGAGCTTCGCGTAGTTGACCACGCCGATCTTCAGATCCGCCCACGCTGGCGCGGCCGCCGCCGCCAGCGCCACTACCCCCGATAAAACCACGACCCACCGCCGAAAACTCATGCCTGCTCCTGCTCGTGCCAAAGCCACGCTAAAACGACTGCCCGATCGAGAACTGGAAGCCCTCGGTGCGGTCCGGAAAATGAATCGCATCGCCACGGTACTTATTGAGCGGGATGCCGTAGCTGAAGCGAAAAATGCCCAGCGACGGAGCCAGCCATTGCACTGCAACACCGGTCGATTGCTTCAGCGCATGATAGCTGAATTTGTACTCTACCGGGGTCGCCAGGTCGGCGCCGACAAACTGGGTCCCGTCGGTGGAGAATACGTTGCCCATATCGAAGAACAGGCTGCCACGAGCGCTGGTCTGCCACTTCTCTGGCAACGGCACGATCAGCTCGGTACGTGACACCGTCAGCAGGTTGCCGCCGTAGGGATTGCCGTTCGTGTCCACCGGCCCCAGGGTGTCCTCGGTATAGCCGCGAACGGTATCGGGGCCGCCGGCATAGAAACGCTTGTAGGGCGGCATGCCGACGGTGCCGCCGAGTGGCTTTCCGTAAGCCACCTGCAAGCCCTCAGTCAGCACCCAGTGCCGCCAGATGGGCAGGAAGCCGGAGAACTCGTAGCTGCCGAGCAAGTAGCGCACGTTGCCACCCGGTGGCACCACGGTGAATGAGAGCGCATTGCGTACGCCACGATCGGCGAACAGGGTACGGTTGCGGGAGTCGTATTGCCAGCCCGCCGTCAGCTCGACGCTGTTGTAGCTCGAGCCGAGCAGCGTGGTCGAGTACGAGGTGGTCGCTCCATCGGGCTCGATGAAGGTCGACACCGCCTGGCTGGTATAGGGATGGCCGTTCTGCTGCACCCAGTGCACCGCCTGCAGAGCGCTGCTGCTGGCGTAGGTCAGAAGGTCGATGTGCTGCAGCGACGCCCCGACACTGACGCCCTGGTATTCGGTGATCGGGTAGCCATAAGTCAGGCCCAGCGCCACATTTTTTGAGCCGAAGGCCGAGGTTTCCGAGGTGAACTGGGTCGAGTCGCGGTAACTCATCGATACCGTGCGGGACAGGCCGTCAACGGTGCGATACGGATCGGTCTGGCTGAAGCTGTAGATCTTGTTGTACGCACCAGAATCGATGTTGAGCGCCACATAGTCGCCGCCGCCGAAGAAGTCACTGTCGCTGAAATTGCCATTGAGCACGAACTTCTGCGACGCCGAGTAGCCGATACCGCCGCCGACGGTCGCACTCGGCCGCTCCTTGACCGCGAAGTTCACATCCACCAGGTCCGGCACGCCCGCTACCGGTTCGGTAGACATCTCGACGCTCTCAACAAAGGGATCGCGCTGCAGCCGCTGCTTGGAACGCTCGAGCGAGACGTTCGACAGCCAGGAACCTTCCAGCTGCCGCAGCTCGCGTCGCAGGGTTTCATCGTTACTGCGCGTGGTGCCGGTGAAGTTGATGTGGCGCACGTATACCCGGCTGCCGGGATCGATGAACAGGGTCAGAGCGACGATCTTCTTCTGTTCATCGGTGCTGGGGACCGGCTCCACCTTGGCGAAGTAGAAGCCCTCCGCGCCCAGACGGTTTTTGATCGCCTCCTGCGTTGCGCTGATGGCCTTCTGCGAATAGATCTGGCCGCTATGCACCAATAGCAGTCCCCGGAGTTCGGCTTCGGACACGATGGTGTTGCCTGCAATCTTGATCTCGCCGAGCCTGTAGACCTGACCCTCGCTCACGTTCACCGTAATGAAAATATCGCTCTTATCCGGCGCCACCGCGACCTGCACTGAGTCGATACGGAAATTGGCGTAACCGCGGTCCTGGTACCAGGCGGTGATTCTCTCCAGATCGCCCTGCAGCGATTCGCGCGAGTAACGATCGCTCTCCTTGTACCAGGAGCTCAGGTTCGGCGTCGTTAGCTGCAGCGTACCGAGAATATCCTTGTCTTTGAATTTGGTGTTGCCGACGATATTGATCTGGCGGATCTTGGCGCGGCTGCCTTCCTTGATCTCGATGTTGACGCGTACACGGTTGTCGGGCAGATCCTCGACCTTGGTGTCGATCTTAACGGCGTATTTGCCGCGGCTGTAGTACTGATCGGTCAGGTACTGCGTGACCTCATCAAGCGTCGAACGATCGAAGGTCTTGCCGGCCGCGAGGCCGACGTTGCGCAGGGATTTCTGCAGATCCTCGGTCTTGATGTCCTTGTTGCCCTTGATATCGATACTCTCGAGCGAAGCGCGCTCGGCCACGGCGACGATCAGCGTGTCGCCGTCCCGGCGCAACTCGACATCGCGAAAGAAGCCGGTGGCGTACAGCGCGCGCAGAGCCTCGCGCTGTCGTGACGGGGTGAAATGATCGCCGATGTTGACCGGCAGATAGTTGAAGACCGTGCCCTCGGATATGCGCTGCAGGCCCTCGATGTGGATATCCTTGACGATAAAGTCGTCCGCGGCGCTCTGCTGCCCGACAACCAGGATTGGCACAGCGGCCATTGCGAGCGCTGCCAGGAGTGCACGCCATTTCGCGCGCCGCGTGCGACTGATCAAGGACGCTTCAACCGAGCTGTCGCGTGAGGTCGTTGAACAGCGCAACGCCCATCAGCACGATTAACAGCGCCACACCCAACTGCTGGCTGATGGTCTGGAAACGTTCAGACAACGGGCTGCCCTTGAGCCACTCGATGGCTTGAAAGAGGATCTGGCCGCCGTCGAGGATCGGGATTGGCAGCAGGTTCATGAATCCCAGGGCGAGACTGACGATCACCAGGAACTGCAGAAACGACGACAGCCCAAGAGCAGCGGAATCCCCGGCGTATTGGGCGATGCTGAGCGGGCCGCTCAGGTTCTTGATCGAGACCTGCCCGATCAGCATGCGCCAGAACAACCGCGCCTGCAGCGCCGTCATGTCCCAGGCCTCGATGTTGGCGTGCGCGAACGCCGCCGGCAGCGACAGGCTGATATGTCGCAGCATGCTCGCCGGCAAGGGCGTAACCGGCGGGCTCACATGGATACGGCCGACAGTCTTGCCGTTTACGGTTTCTGCCAGCGTCGGCACGCGCACGCCGCTCTCAGTCTGGCCACGGCGGTAGCGGATTAGGACACTCTCACCCGGATGCGCCTGCACGCGCGATTGTAATCCGAGGAAGTCATGCACCGGCTCGCCGTTGACGGCGACGATCTGATCGCCTGCCTGCAGACCGGCGCTGGCAGCCGGGCCATTGGGTTCCACGACCCCCAGCACCGCGGGAATCGGCGGCTCATAGAACCGCAGGCCCAGGCCGTTCATCAGCGCCGCCGGTTCGGTGAGCCGGCGACGCTCGGCGGCCTTCGGGATGTCGAGGGTGGCCGTGCGCGGGCTGCCGTCGGCTGCGCGCACCGAGAGCGTGATCGGCGCGCTGGTGCTGATGGCGTCCAGCAGATCGAGCACGATGTCTCGCTGGGAATTCACGGGGCGCGAATTGATCGCGATGATCTCATCCTCGGCCTTGAGCCCGGCACGGCCAGCGATGCTATTGGGCTCGATGTTGCCGAGCAGCGGTCGCACCAGCGTGATCCCCGACACCAGATAGATGCCGGTCAGCAGCAGCACCGCGAAGATGATGTTGAAGGCCGGGCCGGCGAACAGCACGGCGATACGCTGCCAATGCGGGCGACGGGTAAAGGAGCGCGCCAGATCCTCGGGGGCTACCGGGCCCTCGCGCTCATCGAGCATCTTGACGTAGCCGCCTAGCGGCACGGCCGCAATGACATATTCCGTGCGGTCCGGGCCGGCAACATGGGTCCACAGCGCCTTGCCAAAGCCGACCGAGAACCGCAATACCTTGAAGCCAAGCCGGCGCGCGGCCCAGAAATGGCCGTACTCGTGCACCGTGACCAACAGGCAGATGGCCACAACGAATGCGGCCGCGGTCACAACGAATGCGAGCGGATGGATCCCCGACAGGCTCATGCGCGCACGCTCTGGCCTGCGGTACGGCGCGCAACCACTTCGGACGCCAAGGCCCGCGCCTCACCATCAGCTGCCAGAACCGCGTCCAGTCCGGTCATCGCTCCCCCTTGAACCCTAGCCATGACTGCTTCAATGACCGCCGGAATATCATCAAAGTTCAATCGCTTGTCGAGGAAAGCCTGTACGGCGATCTCATCGGCGGCATTCAGGCTGGCGCAACACAAGCCTCCCAGGCGAGCCGCCTCCCGAGCGTGCCGCAGGCAAGGAAAGCGCTCGGGATCCGGCGCGAGGAACTCCAGACGCTCCGCCCGCACCAGATCCAGAAATTCTACACCGGCCGGCATGCGCTGCGGCGATGCCAGCGCCTGGGCAATCGGAACCCGCATATCGGGCGCTGACAGCTGTGCCAGCACCGAACCATCTTCGTACTCGACCAGGGAATGCACGATGCTCTGTGGATGCACCAGCACCTCGATGTCCTCGACACCCATGCCAAACAATACGCTGGCTTCGATCAGCTCCAGCCCCTTGTTCATCAAAGTCGCTGAATCCACCGAGATCTTGCGGCCCATATTCCAGCGCGGATGGGCGCAGGCCTGTGCGGGCGTTGCGCTCGCCAGCGCCTCCGCGCTCCAATTCAGGAACGGACCGCCCGAGGCCGTCAATAGCAGCCGGCGCACCCCAGCGGGCCGCTCGCCGGGCCGGAATCCCGGCGGCAGACACTGGAAGATCGCGTTGTGCTCGCTGTCGATGGGAATCAGCTGCGCGCCGGAGGCGCGCACCGCAGTCATCAGCAGCGACCCGGCCATGACCGCGGATTCTTTATTAGCCAGTAGCAGGCGCTTGCCGGCCGCAGCAGCCGCGAGTGTTGAGCGTAGACCGGCCGCACCGCTGATCGCCGCCATCACGTAATCGACCTGCGGGTCGGCCGCAAGCTGGGTGATCGAGCTGGCGCCGGCGGCGACGCGGGTGCGGCTGCCTGCAGCACGGAGCCGCCGTTCCAGCTCGCGCGCGGCCTCGGGCGATTCCAGCGCCGCCCATTCGGGCTCGAAGCGACGGCATTGGGCCAGCAAAGCCTCCACATTACTGCGCGCAGCGAGCACCGCGACGCGGAAGCGTTCGCGATTGAGCCACAGCACCTCGAGCGTGCTGGCGCCCACGCTGCCGGTCGAGCCCAGGACCGCCACGCCGATGCTCATGCACCACCCGTATCGAGGCGGAGGGGCCCAAGGCATGCCGTGAATCTCATTTACCTACCCCAAGCCAGATCAATCCCAGCGCCATCACCGGCGTCGCGGCGGTGGCGCTATCGATACGATCGAGTACGCCGCCGTGGCCCGGAAAAAGCCGGCCGCTGTCCTTCAGACGCACGTGGCGCTTGAGCAGGCTTTCGGTCAGGTCGCCGATGACGGAGAAGGCCGCGGCGGCCAGGCATAACGGCAGAAAGCTCTGCGCCGGCAGCGCGAACCAGCCGGCGCCGCCGGCCGCAAACACCAGCGCGAACAGCATACCGCCAATCACGCCTTCCCAGGTTTTGTTAGGCGACACGCGCGGCGCCAGGTGTAGCCGGCCGAACTGGCCGCCGGCAAAAAAAGCGCCAGTGTCGGCAATGAAGGCCAGCGCCAGAATGAATAACGTCCACTGCGCGCCGTCGGTCCACCGCGCATCAATATGCACCAGTGCGATCCAGGTGGGCAGCAGTGCCAATGCGCCCGCCAGCGCCGCGGCCGCGCGGCCCACACGCTGCGGTGCCCATGCGATCCAGGCCAGCGCGACCAGCCACCAGGCGAGTCCGAACTCCAGCATCTGCCTGAAGCGTGTGACGTCAAAGGTGTAACGCCAGCCCGCCACTGCGAGCACCGCGAGCGCGAGCACGTAGAGCAGGCGCCAGGGCAGGGCGAGCCCGAGAAACGCCGACCACTCCCAGGCGCCGATCAGCAGGAACAACCCCAGGATCGACGCCGTGATGCTCGCCGGCGAATAGAGTATCGCCACAACCAGCAGGGCTGTCAGCGTCAGGGCAGTGAGTACGCGGGAACGCAGCATCGGCGCAGGCCTCAGGGCGCCCCGGTGCCGACGGCCTGGATCTGTTCGGTGCTCAATCCGAAGCGCCGCTGCCGGGCTGCGTAGTGCTGCAAGGCTGCCTCGAACGCTGCCACGTCGAAATCCGGCCACAGCAGCTCGGTGAAATAGAGTTCGGTATAGGCCAGGTTCCACAGCAGGAAATTGCTGATGCGCTGCTCGCCCCCGGTACGAATGAACAGATCCGGGTCGGCCAAACCGCCCAGCGCCAGCGCCGCGCCGAAAGTTGCCTCATCGACCTGCGAGGCCGAGAGTTGATGACGCTCGACCTGCAGGGCCAGGCGGCGCGCGGCGCTCACGATGTCGCTGCGCCCGCCGTAGCTGACCGCGATCTGTAGCGACAGGCGGGTATTCGCGGCGGTGACCTGCTCGGAGCTGGCCATGCTGGCACGCAGCCGCGCGTTCAGCTCGTCGCGCTCGCCGATGAAGCGCACACGTACGCCCCGGCGGTGCAGTTCCTCGATCTCGGCCTCGAGCGATTCGACGAACAACGACATCAGGCTCATGACCTCATCGCGCGGCCGGCCCCAGTTCTCGCTGCTGAAGGCGAACAGCGTCAGGGCGCCGATATCGCGCCGCACGCACTCTTCTATGACCATACGCACCGGCTCCACCCCGGCGCGGTGGCCATCGGCGCGAACGCCACCGCGCGCGCGCGCCCAACGCCCGTTGCCATCCATGACGATGGCCACGTGGCGGGGCAGCGGGATGGATACGGGGCCTGGTGAATCGCTGCTCAAACCTGAAGAATTTCCTTTTCCTTTGCCGCCAACAGCTGATCGATCTCGGCGATGAATCGGTCGGTCAGTTTCTGAATCTCGTCCTGCCCGCGGCGTTCGTCGTCCTGCGAGATCAATTTTTCCTTGAGCATTTCCTTGACATCCGCGAGCGCATCGCGACGCACGCTGCGCACGCTCACGCGTGCATTCTCGGCATCCTGGCGCACGATCTTGGTGATGTCGCGGCGGCGATCTTCGGTCAACGGCGGCAGCGGGATGCGGATGACCGCGCCGGCGGTGTTGGGTGTCAGGCCGAGTTCCGATTTGTGGATGGCCTTCTCTATCGGCCCGACCATGGTCTTTTCCCACGGCGATACCACGAGCGTGCGCGCATCCTCGACGCTGATATTTGCCACCTGCTGCAGCGGCACGTCCGAGCCGTAATAGTCAACCTTCAGGTGTTCGATCAGGCTCGGATGCGCACGCCCCGTGCGCAGCTTTTTCAGGTCGGCCTGGAACGCCTGTACGCATTTCTGCATGCGCGCCGCCGCGCCTTTCTTCAAATCGTCGAGCATGGCCATCCTGCCTTCAGTCGTTGGTCACAAGCGTGCCGATGTCCTCGCCGCGCACGATGCGCAGCAGATCACCAGGCGTGCCCAGATTGAACACGCGCAAGGGCATCCGATAGTCGCGGCACATCACGATCGCCGTCGCATCCATAACGTTGAGACGTTCATCGAGTACCCGATCATAGGTCAATCGCGAGTAATGCCGCGCGGAAGGGTTTTTCACCGGATCGTCAGAATAGATGCCGTCAACCTTGGTGGCCTTGAGCAGCAACTGAGCCTCAATCTCAATGGCGCGCAGGCTCGCTGCGGTATCGGTGGTGAAGAATGGATTGCCGGTGCCGGCGGCGAAGATCACCGCCCGGCCCTTCTCCAGGTGCCGCACGGCTCGCCTGCGAATGAAGTCCTCGCACACCTCATTGATGCGAATCGCCGACATGACTCGCGCCTGCATGCCCTGCTGCTCGAGCGCGTCCTGCAGCGCAATCGAATTCATGACGGTCGCCAGCATACCCATCTGATCTGCCGTGACGCGATCCATACCGGCGCGCGCCAGGCCCGCACCGCGGAACAGATTGCCGCCGCCGATCACGATGGCAATCTGCACACCGAGCGCCTGCACCTCGCCGACATCGCTCGCAATGCGTTTGAGGACCGCGGGATCGATGCCGTAGTCGGCGTCCCCGAGTAATGCCTCGCCCGAGAGCTTGACCAGAATGCGGCTCCAGGTGGGCGTGCTGTCTTGATTCATCGTGCCCATTGTATTTCAGGAGCCCGTTTGACTATTGCCCACGGGTAAACCTCCACGGTTGAGGCCACGCGCGATACCCAGCGCCATACTCAGACTTCGCTCCCGCGACACGAACCGCTTCAGTCTGCCAAAAAAAACCCCGCGACGGGCGGGGTATTGCATGATCTGCCCACACTGACCCAGGCCGCGGTCTTGATGGAGGCGAACGTCGAGGAGCCACTGCGGCAGGCGATTAGCGGCCGCCTGCCGCACTGACCTGCGCCATGACCTCGGCGACAAAGTCTTCCGGTTTTTTCTCAATGCCGGCGCCGACCTCGAAGCGCTCAAAGCGCAGCACGCGGGCCCCCGCGGCCGCGAGCAGCTTCTCTATGCTCCGGTCCGGGTCCTTCACGAACGGCTGGCCCAGCAGGCTGATTTCATTCAAAGACTTGCGCAGGCGACCCTCGACCATCCTGGCAGTGATCTCAGGGCTCTTGCCGTCTTTGAGCGCCTGCTCGCCGAGTATCTCCCGCTCCTTGGCGAGCAGGTCGGCCGGCACCTCGGCCACGCTGAGATAGCGTGGATTGCTCGCGGCCACATGCATCGCCAGGTCATGCGCGAGTTCGGCCGACCCGCCTTCGAGCGCCACCAGCGCGCCAATGCGGGTGCCATGGACATAGGCACCGAGCGGACCACTGCTCTCGAGCACCACGCAGCGGCGCACGCTGATGTTCTCGCCGATCTTCGCCACCAGCGCTCGGCGCCGCGCGTCAACGCTCTCGCCCGCAGTCAACTCCGCCGCAAGCAGCGCATCCAGATCGATCGGCCGTCCCGCGAGCGTCAGCCGCGCCACGTCAGCCGCGAAATTCCGAAAATCATGCTCGCGGGCGACGAAATCGGTCTCGCAATTGATCTCGACCATGGCCGCGGCGCGCCCGGCGGGCGCGCGCTCGATCACAATCACGCCCTCGGCGGCGATGCGCGCCGCCTTCTTGTCGGCCTTCGCCAAGCCCTGCCTGCGCATCAGCTCGGCCGCGGCGTCGAGATTGCCGTCGGTTTCGACCAGCGCCTTCTTGCACTCCATCATTCCGGCGCCGGTGCGCTCACGCAGTTGTCGAACTGCTTCCGCTGTTACGCTCATACTTTGGCAATCCTAAATCTGGAAGAGAAACTGGTTGTCGCAGCGCGGCTTCGTGCGCGAGTGCCGCGCCGATCGGCTTGCGCCGAAAGGTGCATCACGCCCCCCGGGCAGTTCAGCCCGCGTCATTGCCGCTGCGCGGCCGGCGCGCCGGCCCTGCTCCGGTGCGACGCTTGACGCCAATCGGCGCCGGAGCCGCGGCCAGCTCGGCGATCTCGGCGCCGTCGTCCAGATCGGCCTCCAAGGCCGGGTCGCCGGCGACCACCGCTGCCGCTGAAGGCGGTATTACGGCCGGACGGCGGCGCGGCGGGGCCTTGCGGCGCACGGTGGCAACCGGCTTGGGCCGGCCTGGCCTCGCACTCTTGCGGCGCGGATTGCCTTCCTCGTCGAGTTCCACGAATTCGTCCTCGCCCACCACCACCTGCGGCACCGAAGACTTGCCCTCCAGCACCGCGTCGGCGATGGCCGCGGCATACAGCTGGATCGCGCGCATGGCGTCATCGTTGCCGGGAATCACGTGGTCGATACCATCGGGCGAGCAGTTGGTATCCACCACCGCAACAACCGGAATACCCAGCTTCCTGGCCTCATGGATCGCGATATTCTCATGCCCGACGTCGACCACGAACAGAGAGTCGGGCAACGCCTCCATGCTCTTGATGCCACCGAGGCTGCGCTCGAGCTTCACCATCTCGCGGCGCAGCTGGGTCGCCTCCTTCTTGCCGCGCTTGTCCAACGCGCCGGAGGTGGCCATCTCCTGCAGCTCGGCCAACCGCTTGATCGACCCGCGGATGGTCTTGAAATTGGTCAGCATGCCGCCCAGCCAACGCTGGTTGACGAAGGGCATGCCGCAGCGCAGCGCTTCCTTCTCCATCGCGTCACGCGCCGAGCGCTTGGTGCCGACAAACAGCACGGTGCCGCCATCGGCGACCACCTGCTTGATGAATGACGCCGCATCGGCAAACAGGGGTTGCGTCTTCTCGAGATTGATGATGTGGATCTTGTTGCGCTCGCCGAAAATGAAAGGCTCCATCTTCGGGTTCCAGAAGCGGGTCTGATGTCCGAAATGAACACCCGCCTCCAGCATCTGTCGCATCGACACGCCGGGCATACGATAACTCCTCTGTCGGGTTGTGGCCTCCGCGCATCCCTGAATGACGATCCTTGAAACGACGCTGGGAGCTTAAGTCAAGGCCCCATCGCCCCTTGGCGGACACCCGGTCATAGGTTCACGATGCGCGTGTGGATTGCGTTGCCAAAAAAGGCCGCGCTTTATACCATGAAGTACCAGCCTGAACAATGCCTTAAGCGGGTCCGACGGCGATGTTGCGCAGCTCCCAGATATCACTGAAAACGCCTGAAGAGCAGCAGAAATTGCGCATCGCCGGTGCATTGGCGGCCGATGTGCTCGATATGATCGGTGAGCACATCGTGCCGGGCATCAGTACCGAGGAGCTCGATCGGATCTGCCACGACTATATCGTCAACGTGCAAAAGACCATCCCGGCCAATGTCGGCTACCGCGGCTTTCCAAAGACCATCTGCACATCCGTCAATCACGTGGTCTGTCACGGTATTCCGAACGATCGCAAGCTCAAGGCCGGCGATATCCTCAACATCGACATCGCGATCATCAAGGACGGCTACCACGGCGACACCAGCCGCATGTATTTCGTCGGCAAACCGCCGGCGTTCGCCCGGCGCCTGGCCGAGGTCTGCAACGACGCCATGTGGAGGGCCATCGAACTGGTGCGCCCCGGCATGCACCTGGGTGACATCGGACACGCGATCCAGAGCCTCGCGGAGGCCGAAGGCTTCTCGGTGGTGCGCGAATACTGCGGCCATGGTATCGGCCGCGTGTATCATGAAGACCCGCAGGTCCTTCATTATGGCGAGCCCGGCACCGGGCTCGAGATTCGCGCCGGCATGGTATTCACGATCGAACCGATGATCAATGCGGGCAAGCGCCATGTGCGCGTGCTGCCTGATGGTTGGACCGTGGTGACCAAGGACCATTCGCTGTCGGCGCAATGGGAGCACATGGTGCTGGTTACACCAGGCGGGCATGAAGTACTGACCTTGAGCCCACGCGCGGCGCATTGAGGACAGCGTGGCGGTACCCGACTCAACGGTGCTCGACGATGCTCCGCCGCGTGCGCCTGCGCCCCTGGACTGGCCGCTGCTGAATCGCCTGCCGGGGCTGCTGGCCGAATCGAGCGGCGATGCGGACAGCTGCCGCAGCCTGCTGGCACAGGCGCAGGAAGAGCTGCGCGCGCGCTTCTTCGAAGAGGAGCCGGTCGAGGGCCTGGTGCGCGCCCGCTCGCGCTTTACCGACCTACTCCTGTGTGCGCTGTGGCAACAGCGACTCAATCAGGATCTGGCCGGCCGCCTGGCGCTGGTTGCCGTCGGCGGCTATGGCCGCGGCGAACTGCATCCCTACTCCGATGTCGATTTCCTGGTGTTGGTCCCGGCGCCGCTGGCGGACGCGGAACGTGCAAGCGTCGAACAACTGGTCTCATTCCTGTGGGACATCGGACTGGAAGTCGGTCACAGCGTACGCACCGTGGCTGAATGCGCCGAGGAAAGCGCCGCCGATGTCGGCGTCATGACGACGCTGATGGAATCGCGGCGCCTGGCCGGCTCCGTCGAGCTGGTTGACGCCATGCGCATTGCGCTCGCACCCGATCGCGTCTGGCCGGTGCGCGAATTCTTCGAAGCCAAGGTGCGCGAGCAGCAGGACCGGCGCCTCAAGGCCAACGATACCGCCTACAACCTCGAGCCCAACGTCAAGACCGGCCCCGGCGGCCTGCGCGATCTGCAGACCATCGCCTGGGTGGCGAAGCGGCAATTCGGCGCCGAGTCGCTCGATGAGCTGGTCACCCACGGCTTCCTGACGCCGTCGGAACTGCGCCGGCTGACGGCGGCGCAGTCCTTTCTGTGGAAGGTGCGCTTCGGCCTGCATGTGCTGACCGACCGTCATGAGGACCGGCTGCTGTTCGACTATCAGATCAAGCTCGCGCGCAGCTTCGGCTACGAGGATGCCTCCTATACGCTCGCGGTCGAGCAGCTGATGCAGCGCTATTACCGCACCATTATCGACGTCACGCTGCTCAATGAGCTGCTGCTGCAGCTGTTCCGCGAGGCAATCCTGAGCGACGATCAGCCGCCGCAACCGCTCAATCCCCGCTTCCAGGTGCACAACGATTATCTCGAGACGGTGAATGAGGACGTGTTCGGCCGCCACCCCTCGGCGCTGCTCGAGCTGTTCGTGCTGCTGCAGCAGAACCCGCAGATCCGTGGCGTGCGCGCCGGCACCATCCGCGCCGTGGTTCGCAATCTATGGCTCATCGACGAGGAGTTCCGTCAGAACCCGCGCAACCACCGCCTGTTCCTCGAGATCGTGCGCGCGCCTCGCGGCGTAACTCACGAGCTGAGGCGTATGAACGATTACGGCGTGCTCGGGCGCTACATTCCGGCGTTTGGGCGCGTGATCGGCCGCATGCAGTACGACCTGTTCCATGTGTACACGGTCGACGCACACTCGCTGTTCGTGGTCAGCAACCTGCGCCGGCTCGCGATGAGCGAATTCGACCACGAGCTGCCGCGGGTCTCGGCGATCATGCAGCAGTTGCCCAAGCCCGAGATCGCCTATCTGAGCGCGCTATTCCACGATATCGCCAAGGGCCGCGGCGGGGACCACTCGGATCTCGGCGCGGTTGACGCCGAGGCTTTCTGTCTCGAACAGGGCATGTCGCGCTACGACGCGCGCCTGGTGGCCTGGCTGGTCAAGAACCACTTGCTGTTGTCGATGACCGCACAGAAGCAGGACATCGGCGATCCCGAGGTCATCAGCGCCTTCTCGCGCAAAGTCGGCGATGAGGTGCACCTGGACTATCTGTTCGTGCTGACCTGCGCGGACGTCCGCGGCACCAATCCGAAGCTGTGGAATTCATGGAAGGCGTCGCTGTTTCACGAATTCTACGAGTGCGTGAAGCGGGCTTTACGCCGCGGCCTGGAGACTCCGGTCGATCAGGAAGAGCTAGTGCGCGAGATCCAGGCCTCGGCACGCGCCCAGTTGCGCGGCTCGGGCGTGTTGCCGGCGGCGATCGAGCGCACCTGGGCGCGCTTGCCGACCGCGTATTTCATGCGGCACGATGCCGGGGAAATCGCGCGCCACACGCGCGCGCTGGCCGCCGGCGACGCCAACGCCGATGAAGCGCTGGTCTCAGTCGAGCCGCAGACCGAACGCGGCACCACCGCGGTCATGATCTACGCTCCGCACCGGCGCCACGCCTTCGCCCGCGCCACCGCGGTGCTCGATCAGCTCGGCCTCAACATCCTCGATGCCCGCATCACGCCGGTGGGCAACGGCTTCTCGCTCGACTCCTACCACGTGCTTGAAGACGACGGTTCGGCGATCACCGATGCCGAGCGCCTGATGGAAATCGAGCAGGCGTTGTGGCGCTCGCTGCATCGCCCCGAGGAGGCGCCGCTGGCGGTGTCGCGACGCGCCACGCGGCAGATGCGCGTGTTCAAGACGCCGACGCAGATCACGATCGCGGTCGATGAACGCAATCGCCGTTCAGTGCTCGAACTCACTGCCGCTGACCGGCCCGGCCTGCTCTGTGATATCGGCAAGGTGCTGTGGGAGGAGCGTGTCGATCTGCACGCGGCCAAGATCAGCACGCTCGGCGAGCGCGCCGAAGACGTGTTCTATCTGACCGACCGGGCGCAGCGGCCGCTCGATGAGGCGGCCGCCGAACGCCTGCGCGCCCATCTATCCGAGGCACTGGACCGGCGCCTGGCATGAATCCGGCGCTAGACGTCGGCTGTAGTCACCGGCCAAAGTCATCGCCCGCAGCCTCATAGCGCGTCTTCCCAGGAGCGCGACAGCCGCATCGCGCAATTGACGATGCCGACCATGCTGTACGTCTGCGGATAATTGCCCCACATCTCGCCGCTGCCGGGAGCCAGATCCTCCGACATGAGGCCGACCCCGTTACGGCGTCGGAGCATTTCCTCGAACAGCTCGCGCGCCTCCGGCCGGCGGCCGATGCTCCACAGCGCATTGATGTACCAAAATGTGCAGACGCTGAAAGCGACCTCGGGCATACCAAAATCATCGGGCTCGGCGTAGCGCGCCAGAAACGCGCCGCGGCGCAATGTCGTGCCGATGCGCTCCACGGTGGCGATGTACATCGGATCCGACCAATCGACCACCCCGAGCTCCGCCAACAGCAGCAGGCTCGCATCGACGCTGTCGCCATCGAAGGTGGTGGTGAAGCTGTTCATCGATTTGGACCACGCCGCCTCGCGAATGCGTTGCGCCATGCTGCGCTCGTGGCCCCGCCAGTATTGCTCGCGCGCGCTCAGGCCGAGCCTACCTGCGACCCGTGCCAGGCGGTCGGCGGCCGCCCAGCACACGGCGGCGGAGAAGGTGTGCACGGCCGTGCGGCCGCGGTATTCCCAGATGCCGGCGTCCTGCTGTCCGAACACGACGACCGACTGCTCGCCCAGCGGCTCGAGCGTCGCAAACAGAGCCTCGGTGCCGCGACGAACCAGGCGTTCGTCGAAGAAGCTCTGCGTGACCGCGAGGATTGCGGCCCCGTAGACGTCGTGCTGCACCTGCGAGTATGCGGCGTTACCGACGCGCACCGGCCCCATGCCGCGATAGCCCTGCAGATGCGGCACGATGGTCTCGTCGAGCTGCAGGTTGCCGTCGATGCCGTAGCAGGGCTGCAGGCGCAGCGGCGGCGTGGCGGTCAGGTTCTGGACGAACCGCAGGTAGCCCTCCATCGTGCGTGTGGCGCCGAGCCGATTGAGCGCCTGGATGGTGAAATACGCATCGCGAATCCAGCAATAACGATAATCCCAGTTACGGCCGCTGTTGGCGCTCTCGGGGATCGACGTGGTGATCGCGGCGATGATTGCACCGGTGTCCTCGTAACTGCAGAGCTTGAGCGTGATCGCCGCCCGGATCACGGCTTGCTGCCATTCGAACGGCACGGCGAGGCTGCGCACCCAGTCGGTCCAGTAGTCGCGGGTCGCATCGAGCAGCCGCTGCGACAGCAGGGTGACCGATTCATGGACGGTCTCGTCCGGGCCGAAAATAAACGCCAGAGTATCTTCGAGCACGAACACCCGCTGTTCCCGGATCATGGCAATGCTCGCGTTGGTGGTCAGCCGCAGATCGAGATCACGGCCGGCGTAGCGGATGTGATGCGAGCCCGCGGTGCCGGGGCGCAAACGCTCGCCGTAGCTCTCGGCAGGCGCGAGTATCATGCGCAGCCGCGGCCGCCCAGCCAGACGGCGCACGATGCGCACCAGCATCGCCGGGCGGAAATTTCGATCGTACTGACGAAAGCGCGGGCAGAAATCGGTGATGGCCAGCACAGCGCCATGGCTGTCGGTCAATGTGGTCTCGACGATGGCGGTATTGCGCTCATAAGCCTGGGTGCTCGAAGTCTGCTCCAGCAGCTCGATGGCCCAGCGGCCGGGTCGGTTGGGCGCGTCGGAGCCTGCCATGAGATCGCTGAACACCGGATCGCCGTCGAATCGGGGCAGGCAGCTCCAGACATGCGTGCCATTGCCGTCGATTAGGGACGCGACCTGGCAGTTTCCGGTCATGGCCAGATCGAGACTTGCGGTGCTCATACGCCGTGGATCCTCACACGCCTGGCGTGGGCTGCGCTCGGGGCTTCGAAGACATCAAATCGCTCAGGTTTCCGCCACTTGCAGCAGCCAGCGGCGCAGCTCATCCGGATTCGCCAGGCGGAACCTTGCCGCGGTCGGCGCCTCCTCGCCCACGCGCACGCTGATGCCGCCGAGCTCGTTCACGACTTCGAAGGCATCCTCGTCGGTGCTGTCGTCGCCGGCGAATATAGGGGTGCGGTCGCGAAATGGCGCTCGCTCCATGAGCCGGCGCATCGCCGAACCTTTGGTCAGGTGGCGTGGTCGGATCTCGACCACGCACTTGCCCATCAGCACGCTGAACTGGCTGCCCAGGCTCGCCACTACGAGCTCCGCTACCTTGAGCACCTCGCGGCCGCGCTCGGGCACACTGCGATAATGCAGGGCGATGACACTGCGCTTGTTCTCCAGCTGCACGCCGCGGATCCTGGCAATAGCTTCGCGCAGCAGCGGCTCAGCCGACTGCAGCTCGGCGGTCAGTTGCTCGTCTACCAAGATCTCGCCGTCCGGTGTTCGAATCTCACCGCCGTGCACGCCTACGGCGGGAAAGGTGAGCGGCCGGAACAGGTGGTCGATCGCGCCGATCGTGCGACCGCTCACGAACGCGACCGCTCCATCCAGCTTGCGCGACAGCCGCTGCAGCAGCGGCACCATCCAGGCTGGAACCTCGACCGCGTCCGGACTCGGTGCAAGATCGAGGATGGTGCCGTCGATATCCAGATACAGCGCATGGCCCGCCAGGGAGCTGCGGGGCGCGAGCTTGGGGTCATTGGCGCTTTCAGGGTAGGCTTCGATCGGAGTGGCCGTCTGGTTCATCGCATCAATCGTCGACATCAGCTGACCGTAGCCAACTGTGTTCGGCGCCGGCTATAGGAACACGCGGGCAAGACTGTAGTCCAGCAGGAGGCGGCAGCGACGGCTTGGTCCGACACCGTTGACTGGACTCGCGGGCCCGGCTTAGCTGAGGATGCGCGCCTTTCGAGCACCGGTCGGCCGGCGCCGAGGCTCGGCCCAGCCACAGCATCAGCACTTCAGGAATCCATCGACGGCACATGAACACACAAGAACTCCAGGCCCGGATCGAGGCCGCGTACGAGCGGCGCCATGAACTTTCCAGCTCGAGCGTGGACCCGAGCACGCGCGACGCTATCACGCGGGCGGTGAACGCGCTGGACCGCGGCGAGTGCCGGGTAGCCGAAAAGATCGATGGCCGCTGGCAGGTCCACACCTGGCTCAAGAAGGCGGTACTGCTGTATTTCCGCACGCATGACAATATCGTCATCGATGCCGGCTATGCGCGCTTCTACGACCGGGTGCCGCTGAAATTCGCCGGCACGGATGCCGCGCAGTTCGCGGCCGGCGGCGTGCGCGTCGTACCGCACGCGCTGGTGCGATATGGCGCCTATGTGGCGCCAAACGCAATTCTGATGCCCTCTTACGTCAACATCGGCGCCTACGTCGGTGCCGGCACCATGGTCGACACTTGGGCAACGGTCGGCTCCTGCGCACAGATCGGACGCAACGTGCACCTCTCCGGCGGTGTCGGCATCGGCGGCGTGCTGGAACCCCTGCAGGCCGCGCCGACCATCATCGAGGACGACTGTTTCATCGGTGCCCGCTCCGAGATTGTCGAGGGTGTCGTGGTCGGTGCCGGCGCGGTGATCTCGATGGGGGTGTTTATCGGCGCCAGCACGCGCATCTACGACCGCACGAGCGGAGCGGTGCTGCGAGGCGAAGTCCCGCCGGGCTCGGTAGTCGTGTCCGGCAGCATGCCGTCCAAGGACGGCAGCCACAGCCTGTACTGCGCGGTGATTGTCAAACGCGTAGACGCCCAGACCCGCGCCAAGACGGCTCTCAACGAATTGCTCCGGGCAGATTAGCCCGGGCCGAGGCCAGCTCCGGCGTTGCGGCTGACCGTGGCGCCCGATGGGTACCATCCAGAGGTATTGAGCGCTCATAGGGATATACACATAGGGGGAATTTTTCAATTACGAAAAATTCCCCCTATGTGTATATCCCTCTGCAATGTTCCCACCTCTGGCAGTGTGCTCTTCGGGCGCCACGGTCAGCCGTAGCGCCCGGTGATGTAGTCTTCTGTGGCTTTCTGCCCCGGATTGGTGAAGATCCTCGAAGTCTCGTCGAACTCGATCAGCTCGCCGAGGTACATGAACGCCGTGTAGTCCGACACGCGCGCCGCCTGCTGCATGTTGTGCGTGACGATCAGCACCGTGACCTGCTCGCGCAGCGCGGCGATCAGTTCCTCAATGCGGGCGGTGGCAATCGGATCCAGTGCCGAGGTCGGCTCGTCGAACAGCAGCATTTCCGGGCTGGTGGCGAGCGCGCGCGCAATGCACAGCCGCTGCTGTTGGCCGCCCGAGAGCGATAGCGCCGAGCTCGTGAGCCGATCTTTCGCTTCATCCCAAAGCGCCGCTCCACGCAGCGCCTTCTCGACCTCTTCCTGAATGCGGATCTGGGAGCGCACGCCGCGGATACGCAGCCCATAAGCGACGTTCTCGAAGATCGACTTGGGAAACGGATTCGGCTTCTGGAATACCATGCCGATGCGCATGCGCACTTCGATCGGATCGATGTTGCGAGCCACCAGGTTGATTTCCTCGGGCAGCAGCATGATGCGGCCCTCGTACCGGGTGCCCGGAGTCAGGTCATGCATGCGATTGAAACAGCGCAGGAACGTGGTCTTGCCGCAACCGGAGGGCCCGATCAACGCCGTAACCTGCTTTTCGCGGATCTCGATGTTGAGATTCTTGAGCGCCTTCAACTCGCCGTAGTAGAAGTCCAAAGCCTCGGCTCGCGCCTTCACCGGCGTCTTGAGCGCCGCCGAACGCCGCGTCTCATCCACCGCCACCTGCAACATACCGCGCCCACTGGCCCGGATCGGAATCACCCCGGTGTCGATATCGGACACCGGCGGGAAACCGCTGGATCCGGGCTCGGGCGGCTTGCTTCTCACCAGTTGTTCCATAAATTCATACGGCTACGCTAACTGAAGGTCATTACAAGCTTTAGCTCCGGGGCGCCTGTAGCTCCTTTTCGATCTCTTCGATCTTGGTGTGGCGGACGTCTTTGCCCAGCACCAGGTAGATCAGATACTCACAAATATTCTTCGCGTGATCCCCGATGCGCTCCATCGATCGTACCACCCACATGACATCGAGCGCCCGCCGAATTGAGCGGGGGTCCTCCATCATAAAAGTAATGGTCTGGCGGTGAATAGCCTCGTACTCCTCATCGACCGTACGGTCGCGGCGCAGCACCGCCAGCGCCAGATTGGTATCGAAGCGGGCGAATGCATCGAGCGTGTCGTGCACCATATTGATCACCAATTCGCCGAGATTGCGCAGTTCGCGATAGCGATTATTCGGCCGTTCGCGCACGGCCAGCCGGGCGGCGATGGCGGCCACCTTCTCGCCCTCATCGCCGATCCGCTCCAGGTCCGTGATCGTCTTGAGGATGGTGATGATCAGACGCAAATCCGAGGCGGTCGGCCCCCGAGTCGCGAGAATCCGGCTGCAGTCTTCATCGATCGAGCGCTCGAGCTGATTGACCCGCAGCTCTTCCTGGGTAACGCGCACCATCACGCGCGCGTCGGGCTCGGTGATGCCGCCGATTGCCTGCGTCAGCTGGCGCTCGACCACGCCGCCCATCTCGAGCACGCTGCTGCGCAGCCGCTCGAGGTCCTCGTTGTAGCGGCTGGAGATATGGTGACTCAGCCCCTCGGTGCTCATCCGCTCATGGTATACGGATCCTGATGACAGATTTGTGTCAGCCCTTGTCGGTGGCGCGCATGCACCGTATAAGGCGCCAAACCTATCAGCCGCTGGAGCCGGCCCGCTGGCGCCGCGGCGCCGGCGCCTTTTGGGAAGGAAATCAATGTCCGCCACGCTCGAACTGACCCATGACCTGATCGCCCGCGCTTCCGTGACTCCGGCTGACGAGGGCTGCCAGGAGCTGATGGCCAGACGGCTGAGCAGGATAGGATTTTGCGTCGAGCGCTTGCGCTACGGCAACGTCGACAATCTGTGGGCTCGACGGGGCGATGCCAGACCGCTGCTGTGCTTTGCCGGGCACACCGACGTGGTACCGACCGGCCCGCTCGAGGAATGGCGCTCCGACCCGTTCAAACCCGCCATCCGCGAGGGTCTGCTGTACGGCCGCGGCGCTGCCGACATGAAGAGCGGCCTGGCGGCGATGCTGACCGCCGCCGAAAGTTTCGTCGCCGAACATCCTGATCATCGCGGCGCAGTCGCCTTCCTGATCACCAGCGACGAAGAAGGCCCGTCGGTCGACGGCACCCGCCGTGTGGTCGAGACGCTACGCGAGCGCGGCGAACGCATCGACTGGTGCATCGTCGGCGAGCCTTCGAGCGAAAACACCATCGGCGACACCATCAAGATCGGCCGACGTGGATCGCTCTCCGGACGCCTCACCGTGCACGGCGTGCAGGGCCATATCGCCTACCCGCAGTTCGCTGAAAATCCCATCCACAGCTTTGCGCCGGCACTGGCCGAACTGTCGAGCCGCGTCTGGGATCAGGGCAATGAGCACTTTCAGCCCACGACCTTCCAGGTGTCGAATCTCAATGCCGGTACCGGCGCTCCGAATGTGATCCCCGGCGAGCTCAAGGCGCGCTTCAACCTGCGCTATTCGCCGGTGCAAACGCTCGATGAGCTCAAACGCAGCGTCGAAGAGGTGCTCACCCGGCATCAGCTGAAATACACGCTCGAGTGGTACGTTTCCGGAGAGCCGTTCTACACTCCGCCTGGGCCGCTCTCGACCGCGGTGTGCGCGGCTGTGCGTGCGGTCACGGGGCGCGAACCAACTCTATCGACCGGCGGCGGAACGTCCGACGGGCGCTTCATTTCACCGATGGGTGCGCAGGTGGTCGAGCTTGGCGTCGTCAACGCCAGCATCCATAAGGTCAACGAGTGCGTGCGTATCGAGGACATCGATACGCTGCATGCGATCTATCTGCAGACGCTGCGAAATCTGCTGGCCTAGGCGCGCCGGCTGGAAAAGTTGGCGTAGGCCCCGAGCGCCCCCAAGGCCGCGGCCGCGAGGAACACCCAGCCTGGCATCGACAGACCGAGCAACGACCAGGTTATCCTGGCGCACTCGCCGGACCCGGTCAGTACCTTGCGGATCACGGCGGTGAGCGGCAAAACCTCCAGCATGTACGACAGCGTCGCGCCGCAGGCCGGCACTGCGCCCTCGGGCAAATGCTGGATCCAGAGGTGCCGCGCCGCGACACCCATGGTCGCGAGCGCTGCGACCACGAGCAGCACTCCGTAGACCGCCGCACCCCAGCGCTTGGGCTTGTGTAGCGCCGCGAGCAGGAACAGCAGTCCGGCGGCGGCGACGCCGACGCGCTGAAAGATGCACAACGGGCAGGGCTCAAGATGCAGCATCGCCTGCGCATACCAGGCGTAACCCAGCAGCGCCAGGCACACCAAGACGCCCAGGAAATTCAATCTGCGGCGCACTACGTCCGGCGTACTGCCCACTCGGCGAGCTCGCGCTCGATATGATCGAGCGAGGTATGGCGCACGTCCTTGCCATGCACCATGTAGATCACGTACTCGCAGATGTTCTTGGCATGATCGCCGATGCGCTCGAGCGCCCGCACTACCCACATGACGTCGAGCGCGCGCCGGATAGTGCGCGGATCCTCCATCATGAACGTGATGCATTGACGCTGAATCGCCTCGTATTCCTCATCGACCACCCGGTCCTGGCGACAGGTCCTGAGTGCGGCTTCGGGATCCAGCCGGGCGAAGGCATTGAGCGTGTCATGGAGCAGCATTTGCACCGTACGGCCCAGATGCTTGACCTCGCGGTAGCGATCGGCTGGCCGCTCGATGGTCGCCAGGCGCGCAGCGATCAGACCAATCTTCTCGCATTCATCGCCGATGCGCTCGATATCGGTAATGGTCTTGATGGTCGCGACGATCATACGCAGGTCGCCGGCGGCGGGAGCCCGGGTAGCGAGGATGCGGCTGCAGTCCTCGTCGATCGAGACCTCCATGCCATTGACCTTGTAGTCGTCCCCGGCGACCGCGCGCCCCAGCGAACTGTCGGCATCGACCAGCGACATGAGGCTGCGGCTGAGCTGATCCTCGACAAAACCACCCATCGCGAGCACTTTGCTGCGCACCCGCTCGAGATCCTCGTTAAATCGCTTCGAGGTGTGGTGGGAAATGTAAGCGGCTTCCATGATTAGACCTCGAAAAACCCCTTCCGCCGGCGCCCCATAGCGCGCATTTGAAAGAATATACCGCAATTGCCAGCCTTCGCAGGAGATGCGCTTCGCAGCTTTGAAAAAATGTCGTCGCATTCGGTTGGCACTGGCAACGCCCTGGCCGCACTCGCCGCGCGCTACAGGACGAGTTCCTTTACGGCGGTTTGCAGCCGTTCGCGCGGAAAGTCACAGGTGAACTTGCTGCCACGCCCTTCCTGGCTCTCGATCGAGAGCTGGGCGCCATGTCGTTGCAGCACGTGCTTGACGATCGCCAGTCCCAGGCCGGAACCGCCGGTGGCGCGGCTGCGGCCGGCGTCGACGCGGTAGAACCGCTCGGTCAGCCGTGGGATGTGTTCCGATGCGATGCCGATACCAGTGTCCGTGACTGAAAAGTGCCCGCCCTTGTCATCGGTCCACCAGCGGATCTGCACCGAGCCGTCTTGAGGCGTGTACTTGGCGGCGTTGTCTACCAGATTGGCGAAGGCCGAATGGATCTGGATGTCCTCGCCCAGAAGCATGGCGCTCGAGTCCGCCCGCACCTGCACCTGCGCTGGGTGCTGCGGGCGCGCGAGCACGTCCTGGCGCAGCTGCGCCATCAACGCAACCACATCGATCGGCTGGCGCGTGGCCTCGCTGTCCGACGATTCCAGCCGCGACAGTTCGATCAGATCCTGCACGATGCTGGTCATGCGCTGCGCCTGCCGCCGCATCTCCTGCAGCGGGCCGGCCAGCGCGGGATCGAATTCGGTATCCTGCGTCAGCGTCTCCAGGTAGCCCGAGATCACTGTCAGCGGCGAGCGCAGCTCGTGCGAGGCGTTGGCCACGAAATCCTTGCGCATGGCCTCGAGCCTGGCCTCGCGCGTCACATCGCGCACCAGCGTGAGCAGCTGTCCGGCTCCATAGGGCACGATCTGCAGCGACAGGTACTGTTCGGCGCCTACCGAAGAGCGCACGATCACCGGCGTCGCATACTGGCCGGCGCGCAGGTAGCGCACGAATTCGGGCTGGCGCACCAGGTTTTCGATGCGCAGTCCGAAATCCGTCTTGCCGCGAAAACCGAGCAGGCGCGCCGCCGTGCGGTTGAACCAAAGGATTTCAGCCTGCGGATTGAGTACCACCACGCCTTCCGGCATCGCCGCGGTCGAGCGGCGCAACTCGCGCAACAGCCGCAGCAAGCGCTGCTTGTGGAACTGCTTGCGCCGATACAGGCGCACGATCATCGAGATCAGATGGCCCCAGGGGCCGGGCAGCTCCGGCGCGGGCTCGGCTTGATCGGCTTGCAGCCAGCGCAGCAGGCGCAGCAGGTGCAGCAACTGCATCGCCAGGTAGATCGCCAGCACTACGGCCACTGCCGCCCATGGGGCGCCGAGGATGAGACCGACCACGAGCCCGATCGCCAGCGCGACCGACAATCGCACGATCAGGGACAACCAACCGCCGGAATTCATGCGTCGTTAAGGTCCGCCTGTCGAATCGACGCGGCTGTCAGGTTTCCGGCCGCGCCGAAAAGCGATAACCCGCCCCGCGCACCGTCTGTACCAGCCGATCATAGCCGTAGTCATCTAGCGCTTTGCGCAGACGCCGGATATGGACATCGATGGTGCGCTCCTCGACGTACACATTTCCACCCCAAACGCGGTCGAGCAGTTGCTCACGACTGTAGACCCGCTCCGGGTGAGTCATAAAAAATTCCAGTAGTCGATACTCGGTCGGACCGAGCGTAACGGTGCGCTCGCCCACCATGACGCGATGCCCGGCACGATCCAGAGTCAGGTCGTCGACCCGGATCAGCTCCGTTTCATCCTGGCCGCCGCTGCGGCGCAGCACCGCATGCACTCGTGCAATCAGCTCACGCGGTGAAAACGGCTTGGTCATGTAGTCGTCAGCGCCGCCGTCCAGGCCCGCGACCTTATCGACCTCTTCCGCACGCGCCGTCAGCATGATAATCGGCAGATCGCGGGTGTCGCGCTCGCGCTTGAGCGAGCGCGTCAGCTCAAGCCCGCTGTTGTCGGGCAGCATCCAGTCGATCAGGATCAGGTCAGGCCGACGATCCGCCAGGGCCGCTCTAGCCGCCCGACAGTCCTCCGCCTCACGCACTTCGAAACCCGCGCGCTTCAGGCCGAATGCAATCATCTCGCGAATCGGCCGCTCATCCTCAACAACTAAAATCTGCTTTGAAGTCATATCGTTGCAAGCCTGCGCGCGAACCTTAGGGTGGACTTGTTACAGTCGTATGACGCAGTCGGCGATTTTGTCAGATTGGTGAAGTTCGCGCCGGGGCCTGTAAGGGCACTTGGGCGACGTCATCGCGCAGATACACCGGCTGCGCCTGCTCCGCCGGCAGCGCGCTCGCCATGCCGTCATATGCCGCTAACAGCGCGACTTCGCTCGCCCGCGGCCGCAAATCCGGAAACACTGCGGTCAGCGTGCCGACGGCCGCCCGCAGCCACGAGGCATAGGCCGCAAATCCTGAGCCCGCGCCGCAGACGCGCTCGCCGGTCCAGGCCGGCGGCAGCACCACGGTCCCGGGTGTGGCGACCGCTTCCGGCCCCATCGGGTAAATCGCCTCTGCTACCCGCTCAAAGCAACCCCAATAGATCTCACCCATGCGCGCATCCTGGCAAATCAAGGCGCGCGGCGGCGCGCCTGGGAGCAGCAGCGCCTGCGCCGCGAGCGCCCGCAGGTCCGAGATCGGTAGCAGCGGCAAGTCCGCCGCAAACGCCAGTCCCTGGGCGACGCCGGCGGCCAGACGCACGCCCGTGAAGGCACCCGGACCGCGCCCGAACGCGATCGCATCGAGCTGCCGCAGGCCAAGATCGGCCTCGCCCAGCAGCTCATCGATCATCGGCAGGATGAGTTCGCTGTGTCCGCGGTCCCGGGTCGCCTCGCGTGCACTGAGAGAGCCTTCCAGCCACAGAGCGGCGGAGCACAGCTCCGTGGACGTATCCAGCGCCAGCAGTTTCACGGTCGCAGCGTCACGGTCGCAGCGTCACGGCGGCAGCGGCGCAAGCGGCGGCGCTCGGGCCCGCGCCGGCTCCGAGCTCTCGCAGTCGTTGCAACGCGACCTCGCTGGCTTGCGTCGTAGCCATCGGCGGCAGACTGGCCCGAAAGATGCGGCCGTAAGCGCGCTCGCTCATGCGCGGATCGCAGATCACCACCACACCGCGATCCTCTTCGCTGCGAATCAATCGGCCCACCCCCTGCTTGAGCGCCAGCACTGCCTCGGGCAGCTGGTAGTCCTTGAAGGCGTTGGCGCCCCGTGCTTTCAGATACTCGATGCGCGCGCGTACCACGGGATCCTCGGGTGAGGCGAATGGCAGCTTGTCGATAATCACCAGCCGCAGCGCCGGCCCCTGCACGTCCACACCCTCCCAGAAGCTCGCGGTACCGAGCAATACGGCCCGACCACTGGCGCGAAAGCGACGCAGCAGCTGCTCGCGCGGCGCCGTGCCCTGAACCAATAGCGGCAGCTCGGCCGGCAGCTGGCCGCTGAGCCGCTGCGCCGCATGCCGAAGCGCGCGGTGACTGGTAAACAGTACGAACGCGCCGCCGCCCGCGCTCTCCAGCAATGGCCGAGCGGTCTCAATCACCGCGTCGCCGAATCCCGGATCGGACGGTTCCGGCAGGCCGCGCGGCAGATACAGTAAGGCCTGGCGCGAATAATCGAATGGACTGTCGAAGCGTAGCGTCGCGGCGCCATCGAGGCCCAGGCGACTTGCGAAGTGACTGAAGTCGTCGCCGACCGCGAGCGTCGCCGAGGTGAAAATCCAGGCATTGTGGGCTTGCGATAGCTGCGCCTGAAAGCGGCTCGCGATCTCGTACGGCAGCAGGCGCAGTGCAAAGCCGCGTGCGTGCGTCGACACCGTGCGCGCGCCCGCGACCCTCACCGCGTCCGCGCCGGCGTCCGCTTCGGCGTCGGCCTGCTCGGGAACTCTCGCCGCCTGCGCGCCGGGCGCTTCATCGATGATCTGTGCCAGTGCCGCCGCCAGCGACCGCGCGCGCGTGGCGCATTGCTGCACCTCGGGCTGCGGACAGATCGCGTCGAGCTTCGCGCCCAGTTCGCGGCACGAGCGCTGCAATGTCCGCAAAGCCTCGTGGGCGTCATCGCGCAGCTCGCGCCAGCCGAGGTGACGCTCGCTGCGTCCAAGCACCGTGTGCGCAGCGGCCAGTGACCGCTCCATCTCCGAGGTCAGGTTCGCCGACTCACGCACCCCCAGCCCCACGCTGCCGAGCTCGCGCTTAAGATCCGCGATCAGCAGCTCGAGCTGTCGACTGCTGACGCTGACGCCGAAGAACTCACTGGCCAGATCGGGCAGCTGGTGCGCCTCGTCGAGCACCACTGCATCGACGCTGGGCAGCAGATCGCCGAAGCCCTCTTCTTTGAGCGCCATGTCCGCGAGCAGCAGATGGTGGTTGACCACGACAATGTCGGCTTCCAACGCTGCGCGGCGTGCTTCGAAGACGTGGCAGCGCGCGATTTCGCCGCAGCGGGTGCCGCTGCAGTTCTCGCGCGTCGAAGTGATGTGGGCTCGCAGTGGATGCGCATCGGCGAGCTCCGCCAGCTCCGCCAGATCGCCGCTGCGCGTCGCCTGCGACCAGTCGCGGATACGAGCCAGCAGCGCGTCGGCCGATACGGGCAGGAGCTGCTCCTGCTGCCCTATGTCCGCCAGGCGCGCGCGACATAGATAATTCGATCTGCCTTTGAGCAGGGCGACGCGCGCCGGCCGACCCAAGGCGCGCGCGAGCAGCGGCAGATCGCGGTGGTAGAGCTGATCCTGGAGTGTGCGCGTACCGGTCGAAATCAACACGCGCAGTCCCGAAAGCAGTGCAGGCACCAGATATGCATAGGTTTTACCGGTACCGGTACCAGCTTCGACCAGCAGGACTTCGCGCGCGCGCAGCGCGGCGTCGATGCGCGCCGCCATCTGCTGCTGGGCCGGACGAGGCCTGAAGCCTTGCAGTGCGCGGATCAACGGGCCTGTGGCGCCCAGGATAGCATCGAGGTTCAACATATTACCCAGTGGGATAATTTCAATGGGGCAAAAATCCCGCAATACAGGGACCCGCCGGTATAATTCCTAACGCGCTCCGTTTCACTTTAAGAGTTGAGGATACGTCATGGCGACTGCCCGCCACACCTTCGCTGGCCTTTCGGAAGTTTCCAATAACGTCGCCGAATGGGTCGCGGGTGTGCGGCAGCTGACTCAGCCGGACAAGGTGTACTGGTGCGACGGATCGCAGACTGAGCTGCAGCGCCTGCGCATCGAGCTGCTGGCGAAGGGCGAGCTGCGCGAGCTGAACCAGGCAAGCTTTCCGGGCTGCTATCTGTACCGCTCCGATCCCAGCGACGTCGCACGCGTCGAGCATCTGACCTACATCTGCTCGCGCTCGAAGGAAGCCGCCGGCCCAAACAACAACTGGATGGACCCGAGCGCGGCCCACGCCAAGATGCGCGAACTGTTCCGCGGCAGCATGCGGGGCCGCACCATGTACGTGGTGCCCTATTGCATGGGGCCGCTCGATTCGCCCTACGCACGCTGCGGAGTCGAGATCACCGACAGCGCCTACGTCGTGCTCAACATGGCAATCATGACGCGCATGGGCCGCGCCGCGCTCGAGCGCATCGTGACCGAAGACAGCTTTGTCCGCGGCTTGCATTCGATCGGCGATCTGGATCCCTCGCGCCGCTTCATCATGCATTACCCCGAGGAGCTCTCGATCGAGAGCATCGGCTCCGGCTACGGCGGCAATGCGCTGCTGGGCAAGAAGTGTCATGCGCTGCGCATCGCCAGCTGGCAGGCGCGCGATGAGGGCTGGCTCGCCGAGCACATGCTGATAGTCGGGCTGCAGAACCCGCGCGGTGAGACCCATTACGTGGCCGCGGCCTTTCCGTCAGCTTGCGGCAAGACCAACCTCGCGATGTTGATACCCCCGGATTCGCTCCCGGGCTGGAAAGTGTTCACGATCGGCGATGACATCGCCTGGCTCCAGCCCGGTGCGGACGGGCGCCTGTGGGCCATCAATCCCGAGTCAGGCTATTTCGGTGTCGTGCCCGGCACCAACGCCAAGACCAATCGCAATGCGGACGAAACGATTCGTCGCGATACGCTGTTCACCAACGTCGCGCTGACCGCCGACGGCGAGCCCTGGTGGGAAGGCCGCGTCGAGGGACGCCCGGTCACCGACTGGCGCGGTCATCCCTACGATCCAGAGAACGGGCCGGCTGCACATCCGAACTCCCGTTTCACGGTCGCCGCGTCGCAGAACCCGGCCTACAGCCGTGCAGCGGAAGACCGGGGCGGCGTGCCGATTTCGGCGCTGATCTTCGGCGGCCGTCGGCGCGAGCTCGCACCCCTGGTGTACGAGGCCCGCAACTGGCAACACGGTGTGCTGGTCGGCGCCTCGGTCGCCTCGGAAACCACCGCCGCCGCCGCCGGTCAGGTCGGCGTCGTGCGCCGTGACCCGATGGCGATGAAGCCGTTCGCGGGCTACAACTTCGGCGACTACTGGGCGCAGTGGCTCGACGTCGGGGCCAAACTCAAACGTCCGCCGCATATCTTCCACGTCAACTGGTTCCGGCAGAATGCCGCCGGCAAGTTCCTATGGCCGGGCTTTGGCGACAATCTGCGCGTGCTGGCCTGGATCCTCGATCGCTGCGCCGGCAGTGCGGGCGCCGTCGATACGCCGATCGGCAACATGCCGCGGCCCGGCGATATCAACACCGCTGGCCTCGACATCAGCGCCGAGGCGCTGGCCGAACTGACTGCGGTACCGAACGCCGCGTGGCGCAAGGAAATCGCGAGTTTTCGTCAGTACCTGCTGGAATTTGGCTCGCACCTGCCGAACGCGATGCTGGCGGAAGTCGATGAGGTTGCACGCCGGCTCGAGGCCGTGGGAACTACTTAAGACGAGCGGCCGGCGGGCCAATCAGCCGCTGACGGCCGCTCAGCATTCCTCGCAAACGAAAAAAATCGTCAACGGCGAGTCGCGATCGGGAATCCTGCCCAGGCCGATCATGCCCTCACCTTTGATCAACATGCTGTCGCGACGGACGAAGGCCTCCTCCTCGCCGGTGATCTGCACGAACGTGCCGTTGGTGCTCTGATCCGTCAGGGTGAAGCGGTTGCGGCTGAGTTCGATGGTCGCGTGCAGGCGCGAGATCAGATTGCCGCGGATCACGATGTCATTGTCGTCGGCACGGCCGATGGCGATATGCGGGCGCTGCTCATCGAGGATCAGCTCACGCTCCTGTACCGACAGGCGCAGTCGCTGCGGCTTGCGATTGTCGCGCCCGGTCAGCGCAATCGCCGGCAGCATGCTGGTGACATCTTCGGTCTGCCACAGCACCTCGTAGAGCGCAATCTCGCCGCCCTGACCGCGGATTGTAGCGACATCGATCTGCCGCACCGAGGCGCGCCACTCGGGCGAGAGCCGTTCGACGGTTGCCGCGGTGGTGATGATCTGCCCCGCCTTGGCCTGACTGGTCATGCGGTTGGCGGTGTGTACGCTGGAGCCGAACACGTCGCGGGCCTCCAGCACCACCGGACCAAAATGGCAGCCGATCCGTATCGCGACCGGCTGACCGTCCACTCGCAGCTCGGTGTGGGCGGCGATCTGTTTCTGCATCTCTCCGGCCGCGTTCAGAGCATCGTCCGCGGTCGGGAACGTGGACATCACCTCATCGCCGATGGTCTTGATCACGCTGCCGTTGTGCTGCTCGGTGGCTTCGCGCATCACCTCAAGACAGGTGCTGACCATGTCGCGGGCACGCAGGTCTCCCATGATCTCGAACAGGCGTGTCGAGCCGACCACGTCGGCGAACAGGATCGCAAGCTCGATGTCTTTGCCCATGCCTGCCGAATGTTACTGGAAAGAGCCGCGGCGCACAGCGGACAAGCGTTATACCGCACACAGCGCCGCGGCGGCTGCGCGCAGCAGCCCGGCGGCGCGCTTCGGCCCCGAAGCCTCGGCTCGGGCCTGGTGCTCGCGGGCGCCCTCCGACAGCCATTGCCGATAACGGCGCGCGCCCGGCCTTCCTGAACACAACCCGAGCATATGTCGGGTGATTGCGGGCAGGCGCTCGCCGGCAGCGACTTCGCGCTCGGCGTACGCGGCCATGCGCTCGAGCAGCGCACCGGCCTCGGGGCAACGCCAGCCATCGTCGAACACCAGCTGCTGCAGCTCGGCCAGCAGGTAGGGCCGGTGATAGGCCTCGCGGCCGAGCATTACCCCATCCGACCAGCCGAGGGCCGCGGTACACGCCGCGGTGGTACGCAGGCCGCCGTTGACATCGATCGCCAGCTGCGGGAAATCACGCTTGAGACGCTGCACGACATCAAAGCGCAACGGCGGCACTTCACGGTTCTCGCGCGGCGACAGGCCGCCGAGCACGGCTTTGCGCGCATGCACAATGAAACGGCTGCAGCCCGCCTGCGCGACCAGCGCGGTGAAGCCGCGCAGGCGCTCGTAGTCATCCTCGTCGTAGCACGTGAGCTGCCACCGCGCCTCCTGCCCCGCGACCACGCCAATGCGCATCTTGACGCTGACCGGAACCGTCACGGCGGCGCACATTGCGGCCACGCCGTCGGCCACCCGTTCACGGTCGAGCATCAGGCAGGCCCCGAAAGCGCCGGCGTGCACCCGGTCGCTGGGACAACCGCAATTGAGATTTATTTCGCGGTAGCCGCTCTTGGCACCGGCGCGGGCAGCGGCCGCGAGCAGCGAGGGGTCATTGCCGCCGAGCTGCAGTGCCAGCGGCTGCTCCTCAGCAGAATAGCGCAGCAGGCGGGCGCGGTTGCCGTGGACGATCGCGGCTGCCGAGATCATCTCGGTGTAGAGCAGCACTCGGGGCGAGAACCCGCGCAGAAAATAGCGGCAGTGGCGGTCGGTCCAATCCATCATGGGAGCGACTGAGATCCGACGATCGATAGAATCAGCCTTTTTCTCGGATGAAATGCCTATTTTTATAGCGCTTTCCATGCTGCGCGTTCCTGCGGGATTTCTGCGTATTCCGGGGAGTTTACTGGTTGCCGAGGGGACATAAAGGGGACAAGAATAGCTTGTCCCCTCGGAATCATCATGCCAACCATCAAAGCCCGCAGACAAGCCAACGGCATCACGCGCTATACGGCGATCGTCCGCATCCGCCGCGGTGCGGCGATCATTCACCGGGAAAGCAAAACTTTCGCGCATCGAACTGCGGCGCTGAGCTGGGCCAGGCACCGCGAGGTGGCGCTCGAAGATCCCGCCACCCTTGTCCGAGAGCAGCAAGGAGCGCCCACGCTCGCCGAGCTGATCCGTTGGTATATCGCGACGTTCGAGACCATCTCCAAATGGCAGCGCAGCAAGCAGACCCATCTCGAATTCCTGGAGCGCCATGCGCTCGGCAGGACCAATGCCCTGAGCTTGACCGCCGCGATGCTGATCGATCACGTGCGCTCGCAGCGCGCCGAGGGCACCGGGGCGGCCACCGTGGCGAATGACCTGATCTGGATCGGCGTCGTCCTGAGAGCCGCTCGCAGCGTCAAAGAACTGCCGGTCCGCCCCGAGGTCGTGCAACAGGCACGCAACGCCTGCCGCGAACTGCGCCTGACCGGCAAAGCGCGCAAGCGGACACGGCGGCCGACTGCGGACGAGCTCGAACGGCTGCGCGAGTATTTTGCTCGCCGGGAAAGGCGCTCCACGATCCGCATGCTGCCCGTAATGGAATTCGCGGCCTGCTCCGCTCGACGCGAGGCCGAGATCTGCCGGCTCGAATGGCACGACAACGATGCCGCAACACGCACTGGCGTTGTTCGCGACGCCAAGCACCCGACTGACAAGAACGGCAATCACCGGCGTTTCAAATACACGCCGGAGGCGTGGGCGATCGTCCAGGCACAGCCGCAGACGGGCGAGTACATCTTCCCGTATGACCCGAAGAGCGTAGGGACGGCCTTCACCCGTGCCTGCCACGTGCTCGGGATCAAGGATCTGCGTTTCCACGATCTGCGGCACGAAGCTACCAGCCGTCTGTTCGAGCGTGGCTATCAGATTCACGAGGTCGCGCAGTTCACGCTCCATGAGTCCTGGAACGAGCTCAAGCGCTACACGAATCTCAGGCCGGAGAATATGCGCGAAATCCCGCCGGCCCGTGTGGGCTCGCCCGCCGGCGATCACGGGGCCGCCCATACTGCCGTTACTCCGCCCATTCACACCGCGGCTCGATCAGCTCGGCGCGGACGGCGGCATTCACCAGAAAGGGCTTCTTCTGTCCGCCAAGTCTGAAGCGAGGCGCGCTGCTATTAGTCCGCCAGACCCATGACGAATGCCAAGGCGATGTTGAGTCGGCCGATGTCATTGTCGTCGAGACGTCCGACCTGCCGTCCAATTCGTTCGCGCCGAATCGTCACAGGTTTATCGGCCATCACCTGCGACCTCACTCGTAAGCCATTGTTCTCGGTCGGATCAATCGTTACCCGAAAATCCGGTGCGTCACTGCATTCAGAGGTCATCTGGCAGACCACCACCGAAGCGTGCTCGGCGGGAAGAGCATCCGTCTGCATGATAACTGCGGGTCGCGGCTTGCCATAGTCGCCGGTTGCTGCAACCGTCACCACGTCGCCGCGCCTCATCGGGCATCAAATTCCGAAACCGCCTCAATCCACCCTAGTACCTCTAACTCGCGCGCTCGGTCCAGGCTAGCCACCTCCTTCGCCACGCGTCTGCGGACCGCCTTCGAGCGTGCATCGGGTACGATCAAGCGCAACTCGCGTAAGCCGCGCGCACGGCGCCGCTCACGCATGGCCCTCATTCGCTCGGCGGCTAACGCCATAGGATCCTCCAAATGTAACGCGTGACAGTGTAACGCGTTACGATCTGTGAAGCAAGCTATGCTGGCCCCCGGTGTTGCTCTTGTTCGACAACACCCGAGGGTGTTGCTAATGTGAGCAACACCGGAGGAGAGGCAGGTGAACACGGTGACGATCGGAGTCTCCTCGATGAAGAATGCACAGCGGCGAACGGCCCAAGCTCTGCGGGGCAAGCGCCAGGGCGCCTATATCTCGTTCGCCTCGGAGGATCTGCTCTGGAAGACCCTTACGCCAAAGCGCTGGGCGCTGCTCAAAATCATGGCGGGCCAGGGCGCGCTGGCGATACGCGAAGTCGCCCGGCGCGCCGGCCGCGACGTGCGCGCCGTACACAGCGATATCCATACGCTGCTCAGGTCCGGGGTACTCGATCGCGAGCATGATGGCCGAGTGAAGTTCGCCTACGACGCGATCCACGTCGATTTCATCCTGCGCGCCGCGGCTTAGCGGTGGCGCTCGTCATTACCGCGCCTTTTCACGCCGTTCATCGATCAGCTCGGCGAGATCGGCGGCGCTCACCAGCCAGGGCGACTTCTGTCCGCCAAGCCTGAAGGCCCGGCACGGCAACACTTTGCCTGGTGCGCGGCGGCGCGCCTCCTCGAAACTCAGGCCGAAGTACTTGGGAGCGACGCGCTCCAGCGGAATATTGGCCTCACCGAATTCGGCAAGCAATCCGAAGTATGTGCTGTTCACGATGCCGTCCCTTGCAGCGACACGAATGCGGCAAGAGTGCAACGTCGGCAAAGTCACGGCAATGGGGTGTTTCGCTCATTTTTAAGCGCAAACCCTAAAAAGGATGAAACTCGCAGCCTGCCGGTGCGGGCTATACGAAGAGCCGGTCTGGCGAGGTCGCATCAGCGGCTTATCCCTGGCTGCTCGCGTTCGCGACGCGCGGCGACTTGCGCGATCACTGCCTGTGCCATTCGCTCATTGTCTGTCAACGGCGGCGGCATCCGGCTGAAGAATTTCCGGACCTGCTCGGCTAATTTCCAGTTGCCCTGGGCGGCCAGGGCGTCCGCTACCGCGCGCCAGCCATCGGCAACCACCGCGCGCGTATCGAGTAGCTTGGTCTTGCCGGATTCCGCAGGCAGGCCTCCGCGCCGTAATTGGCTCGAAACCTGCTCGACGCGCTGCTGCATTCGGATCGACATGCGACGACGGGCGGCGCGGTAGATGCCGTCGAGCAGCGGCGTACGGTTTGCTCCGCGGACTGCACGCTCGGTCGCATTTGCCGCAATACCCTGGGCGCGCAGATGGTGCGCGAATCGCGTGCGCCATTCGCGCAGGGTGGCTTTGCGGATATTGAGCCGTTGCCCGTGCTCGCTCATCGCCTTGATCGCGAGATGCACATGCGGATGGTCCTGGTCGGTATGCAGCACCAGGGCGTAGCGGTGCTTGAACGCGAATTGCTCGCGTGCGAACGCGCGGGTTGCCGCCAGCAGTTTCGCCGGAGACGTCCCGGCCGGCATGGAAAGCACGACGTTGTGGATCAGCTTGGCAGGTTTTCGCCCAGGTCTGCCGCTGTAGGGACGCCGAGCCTGCGCGGCCGTCGCATCGAGATCCCAGTCGGCCGCAAGATCAGCTGCGACGTCCCTGCCCTCGAGAATGTCTCCCGAATCGGTTTCGACGTCGAGCTCGCCGTTTCGGTCGATGTAGCGCAGATGGGCGACGACGGCACCTTTGCTCTTGCCGCCGCCGGAAACCTTCACCATGACCTCGGGCGCCCTGCCAACGGTGCGGGCGATGTGCTCGATCTGCGGCGCCGACAGCCGCGCATCCGGCCCTGGCCCTCTCCGTGCGTAACCAGCCAGGTCCAGGAGCGGCTGGCCTGCTCCGATTTGCAGATTAAAGGGGCGTCGGGGCATGGCCTGCCTCCCATCTCAACGTGTTGGCGCGAATAAGGGTCCGCACGCGATCACGGAGGGCCTCACAAGCCGAGAGCAACGCTCGCAGCTCCTCTCTCGTTACCCCGCCCACAGAGGCTCCCTGTTGGGCGGAACGG